>Ga0233432_10000673_pt1 | contig 32734 bp, 27 predicted proteins | sample SI_122_August201_6_FD_179870 | JGI IMG/M metagenome (GOLD analysis project Ga0233432, IMG submission 179870) | Seawater microbial communities from Saanich Inlet, British Columbia, Canada - SI_122_August2016_10_MG | ecosystem: Environmental > Aquatic > Marine > Inlet | place: Canada: British... | reverse complement strand
TTAATAAGCCTATGGTGTCTATAATAAATACAGTGTATTCTGAGAGGTTCTTCCCCTCTTTCTCAGAATATAAAATGGTTTCTTTTTTTAGTGATTCTTTTAGTTTTAAAATAGAATTAGGGTTAATAGTGTGGGGTGCTATAATAAATTTTTCATCTTTAGATTTATTAATATAATTTACCAAGAAATCTTCGCCTTCATTCCAAGTACTACCTGCAACAACAGTATATTGATTATTTTTAAATTCTGATATAAATGGCAAAGTATTGTCTTGTTCTAAAATTTTTGAAACACGATCAAAGCGCGTATCTCCTGTTATGGAAACAGTATTAAAATTTATCGATTCCAATAGGTCCATTGAGGAACTATCCTGAACAAAAAAATGATGAAATGCAGTCAAAGACTTGCGCATCCATTTCCCTGTAGACTTAAAAAATATCTGATTTTTTCTAAAAATACCTGAAACCAAAATTGTTGGTATAGATTGTTTTTTTAGCTGCCTGAGTAAATTAGGCCAAAATTCATATTTAACAATAATGGCAATTTCTGGATGAACTAACTCTACAAAACTCCTCATATTAGTTTTTGTATCAAAAGGTAAATAGCAAATAACATCTGCTAACTTATAATTCTTTCTAATTTCATATCCAGAAGGTGAAAAAAAAGTGACTATAATTTTATGATCTTGCCAACTCTCTTTCGTGGCTTCAATTATTGGAATAGCTTGTTCAAATTCACCTAGCGAAGCAACATGAAACCAAATTGTTCGATCTTCTTTTTTAATTGAAGAAAGATGCTGGAAAGTATCTTTTCTGCCACTTACAAATAATTTCATTTTTTTATTAAAAATCGCATAGATTCTTAAAAAGAAAAAAGTAAGATTAGCTGTAAGATTATAAAAAAAATTCATCTCTGTAAATGTACAAAATGAGCACAAACAAATTTAATTTTTCACTTATCTCTAAAAATTAAATTTTTTGTAAATCAGTTGAGGTATTAATAATTATTGGATACCCTTTATTCATTTAAAACAATTACATAAAAAGTTCTCAAATAAATATAAAGCAAAAAAAACGTCCAGGCTATGCTTGGACGTTTTATATTCTTATGATTTGTTTCTTATGCCTCGAAAGGAACTACAGAAACGTAAGATCTGTTATCTTTTTTCTTAATAAAAGACACAACTCCGTCAACTTTGGCATGTAATGTATGGTCTTTACCCATATATACATTTTCTCCTGGGTTATGAGTTGTTCCTCTTTGACGAACAATAATATTACCAGCTATTGCTGCTTGCCCTCCAAATATCTTTACTCCTAGTCGTTTCGATTCTGATTCTCTACCATTCTTCGAACTACCTACTCCTTTTTTATGTGCCATGATTCTATGGTTTTAAAATTGAAATTTTTATTTACTTAGTACCTCTATTAATTCTGCTTTCTTTAAAGAAGTGTATCCTGAGATACCTTTTTCTTTGGCTAAAGCCTTTAATTGAGCTACTGTCATAGAACTTACATCAGAAGATGCTGTTTCTTTTACTTCAGCTTTTGCAGCTTTTACTTCCTTTTTAGGAGCAGCTGCTTTTTTTGCTGGAGCTTTCTTTGCGCCTGATGCTGCGATACTCTCAATTTGAATTTCGCTTAAATACTGACGATGTCCATTTTTCTTTTTGTAACCTTTTCTTCTTTTCTTTTTGAAAACGATTACCTTATCACCTTTAAGGTGACCTAGAATTTTGGCCGTTACTTCGGCTCCTTCTATAGCTGGGGCGCCAATAGTTACGTTTTTATCATCATCTAAAAGCATTACTTTATTGAAAGTTACTTTAGAACCTTCTGCTTCTTTTAAACGATGTACGTATACTTTTTGGTCTTTTGCTACTTTAAACTGCTGCCCTGCTATCTCTACAATTGCGTACATACTGTTATGTTTGTTGTTAGCTTTAATTAAAATATGCAATTTCAATATTGAAAATGCGGGTGCAAATATACTTTTATTTTTAAAATAAAGCAATAGCAAGTTGTCAAAAAAAAGGGATGTTTTTCAGAATAAAAAATAGTTGTCAAGGTAAATTAGAAGATTGTACCTATTTTTGATTAAAAATATTGTTATATACAACCATTTTTGTAACAAAATATAATTGTTAGTGTCAAACAATATAATATTAAAACTAAAAATTTAATCAATGAAAAGAGGTATCCTAACACTGACAGCAGTGTTTTTATTAGTATTTTCTTCCCATGCACAAAAAGTTGAATTTGAAGAATATGATTTAAATAATGGCATGCATGCTCCAAAAATTAATTTAGGTACACCAAAGAAATTTAAGTTAAAGAATGGTTTACAAGTATTGGTTGTAGAAAACAATAAGTTGCCAAGAGTTTCAGTAACATTAAATATAGACAACACTCCCATGGCTCATGGAACAAAGTCTGGAGTCGAAGGTTTTGTAGCGGGGATGCTGGGGACTGGCTCTACAACAATGTCTAAAGAAGCTTTTGACAAAGAAGTAGATTATTTAGGAGCCAATATTAGTTTTGGCTATGAAAGTGCTTTTGCAAGCTCTTTATCTAGATATTTTCCAAGAGTTTTGGAGTTAATGGCAGATGCTGCTTTTAATCCTGTTTTTGATCAAAATGAATTTGATAAACAAATGAAGCAAACTTTAGATGCTATCAAATCAAACGAAAAAAGTGTAGCCGCTATTGCGCGTCAGGTTGACAGAGCTTTAACTTATGGGAAAAACCATCCTTTTGGTGAAATGACAACAGAAAAAACTGTGAAAAATATCACTTTAAAGGATGTTAAAAATCTTTACAATAAAACTTACAAACCAAACAATGCCTACTTAGTGGTCATTGGTGACATAAATTTTAAAGATGTAAAAAAGCAAGTAAAAAAATTATTTAGTAAATGGGAAAAAGGAAATTTAATTCCTCAAAAACTACCAGTGGTCAAAAACCCTAATACAACTGAAATTAACTTTATAAACATGTCTAATGCTGTTCAATCTGAAATAGCTATTGTAAATACAGTTAATTTAAAAATGAGTAATAAAGATTACTATGCTGTGCTATTGGCGAACCAAATTCTTGGTGGGGGTGGGACTGGAAGACTTCATAAAAATCTTCGCAAGGATAAAGGATATACCTATGGCGCTTACTCTGGAATTGGAGCTAGTAGATATGTGTCTCGTTTTAGAGCAAGCGCATCTGTAAGAAATATGGTTACAGACAGCGCTATAGTTGAGACAATGAAAGAAATTAACAAAGTTCGCTACCAAAAAGTAACTCAAAGGGAATTAGATATAGCCAAAGCTAAATACCTAGGAAACTTTGTAAAAGCAGTTGAAAGGCCAAGTACAATAGCAAGCTATGCTTTAAATATTTTGATTTATAACTTGCCCGAAAATTATTATGAAAATTATTTAAGCAATTTTAATGCCGTAACCATTGATGATGTTCAAGACGCTGCTATCAAATATTTTAAAGCAGATAAAGCTAGAATTATTATAACAGGTAAGGGTATTGATGTACTTAAAAATCTTGAAAAAACAGATTACATAATTAAATATTTTGATAAAGAAGGAAACCCAACTAAAAAACCAAAAATGACGCTTCCTATACCTGAAGGAGTTACTGCTGCTTCTGTAATAGATAGTTATTTTAATGCTATTGGTGAAGCCGATAAGATTTCTGCTATTAAAACGCTAGCAATGACTTATAATGCTACAATTCAGGGGACTCCTATTGTTCTGACAACAAAGGTTGCTGCTCCTAATAAAACAACTAATACTATTAGTGTTATGGGACAAACAATGCAAAAACAAGCATTTAACGGAGAAAATGGCTACAATGAAATGAGAGGACAGAAAAAAGAATTTGATGAAAAAGAAATCAACAAATCAAAATCTAATACTGCTCCTTTTTCTGACATGGCCTATAAAAATGGATTGTTAGATAGAATTGAACCCGTTGATGGTAAAAATGCCTATGTAATTAAATCTGGAACTACTGAGATTTATTACGATCTAGCTTCAGGATTAAAATTACAATCTGTTGAAGTTGTAAAAGCTCCTGATGGTAATGAGATGAAAGTTCCAACAATTTTCTCTGATTATAAAGAGGTAGGCGGAATTTTATTTGCACACAAAAGAGATCAAGTAACACCTCAATTTGCTTTAAATTTTGTTTTACAAGATGTTAAAATCAACGAAGGTGTAGAAGACAAGGATTTCGAATAATTTTCTTTAGAACACAACAATCATAAAAGGCTGCAGTTTATAAACTGTGGCTTTTTTATTTAACTTTATTAACGACATAAATTCCAGTAAGTATTATTATCCCAGATAATAATTGAAGATAACTCACTTTTTCCCCGTCAATAAAACCCCAAATAATTGCAACTATTGGAATTAAATACGCAACTGAAGTAGAAAAAACAGGTGTAGATATTTGTATTAATTTATTAAACATAATTTTTGCTAAACCTGTTCCAACAACCGAAAGCACAATTAAATACATGATTGACGTATTTGTTGCAGGAGTAAATTCTACTGATGAGAAAAATCCTGAAAATACCAATATTAGAAATACAGGAAATATTAATAAAATAAAGTGACCTGCGGTAATGCTCATTGCAGGAATATCTGATAAATATTTTTTAATGATATTCACATTAAAAGCATATCCTAAAGAAGCTGTAAGCACAAAAATAGCATACCAATAGTTCTGATTTGGGTTTAAAGAGGAGCTTTCTAAAATTAACATAATTGTACCTGCCAAACCAATAAGTACTCCAACTAATTGAACTCTTTTAAATACAACTCCAAAAAATAATGAAGCTACGATAAGTGCATTTAATGAGGTTAAAGAGTTTAGTATTGAAGCTACAGAGCTATCTATGCCTGTAATTGCGAAAGCAAAAAAGAATGCAGGAAATAATGTCCCTAACAAAGAGCTGACAACAATGTACTTCCACTGCTGTTTTTGGATTTTTTTTAAACTCCTAAAACCAATTAATAGTATAAATATTCCAGCAATAAATGTTCTTAAAGCTCCTAATTGAACTGGAGTTAAACCAATTAATGATTTTTTAATCAGAATAAAAGAACTTCCCCAAATTATTGCTAAAACAATCAGATAAATCCACTTTTTGTAATCGTTATTCATTATCTTCTTTTTAGTGTAACGCAAAAATGGAATAAATCTTAAGATATAAATCATTAATTGCATAAATTTGTATGATTAAACGATCATAAAAAACAATTATGAAACCAAAGTTATTTTTACTTGCACTTCTAATTAGCTCAATTTCTATTTCCTCTTGTTCTTTTAATGATGCCAAAACAAATACAAAAGCTTCAAAAAATGAAGTCGCTAAAATTTTAAAAACAGAATCTGTTTCTTTAGCAATTTCAGGGATGACCTGTGAAATTGGTTGTGCAAAAACAATTCAATCTAAACTTTCAAAAAAACAAGGAGTTACTAAAGCCAATGTTATTTTTACAGACAGCATAGCTACAATTGAATTTGACCCTAATAAAACCTCCACTGAAGATTTAACCTCATTTATTAATGGTATTGCTGGAGGTGAATTATACAAAGCATCAAAAATTACAGCCATAAAATAATTTATAATTTAAACTCATTATAAAGAATAGGCTTCTCTAAACAGAAACTCATAATTATAGTTTTTGAATTATCTTTGTACTAAACTTTCATTTAAATGAAAAATCGGTTCCCAACAATCGTTAAAGTTACATTAGCTAGTCTTTATTTAATCTTTCTAGCAGGCTCAATTGTAAGAATGACCGGGTCTGGTATGGGGTGTCCAGATTGGCCCAAATGTTTTGGATACTATATTCCTCCAACCTCGGAAGAACAGATCAAGTGGCAACCAAATTCTATTTATGAAGAAGGCATCATTATTATTAAGGATGAGGCTCTTTTTGTAGCTGAAAAACAAACAAAAACATCTATAACTTTTAATGAAAGTAACTGGAAAGAATACACCAAACATGAATATGCTACATTTAATAAGTTTCATACCTGGGTAGAATATATTAATAGGTTAGTAACTGTAGTATCTGGCTTTATCTTTCTTTTTTTAATGGTTGCATCATTAAAATTTAGAAAAGAAAATAAATGGATTCCCATTATTGCATTTTCTGCATTTTTCTTCATGCTTGTTGAAGCTGTCCTAGGTAAAATGGTTGTAGACAGCAATTTAAAACCCACAATGATTACTATTCACATGGTTATTGGACTGGTTATTATTGGTTTAATTTTAAGGTTATTGTTTATAATTCAAGAAGAAAAAATAAATTTCAAATACAACTCATTGTTCAATAAATTATTGATAATATCTGTATTATTTTCTTTGATTCAAATAGCAATGGGGACCCAAGTTCGTCAATTTATTGACGAGCAAGTAAAATTATTTGGTTTTGAAAACAAGGAATATAGTTTAATGAACCCAAGTTTTAAATTTTACTTTCACAGGTCTTTTACAATAGCAATTATCTTAGTAAATTTTGGATTATTCTACCTAAACCAAGTACATAATTTAGGATACAAGCTAGTAAAATGGATATTACTATTGTTGTTCTTTGAAACTATTACTGGAATTTTAATGTATTATGCAGAATTTCCGCTGGGAACGCAAGCTATTCACTTACTTTCTGGAGCTTTATTATTTGGTGTACAATTTTATTTATGGCAACAGAGTAAAAGAAAGTTATTGAAATAAAAAAAGAGTTGACACATTACAAAACATGGGCATATACCTACTCTTCCCAGTTGAAAGTCTCTATTAAATGAAGAATATCTTTTTTGATATAAGCTACAGCTGGTAACACAGAATCATAATTGGGCTTAATCTTAAAGTATAGCGCTCCTTTTATAAAATGATTTATACTGTCTGTAATATGAAATTGAAGTTGAGATGCAGCGTTCCCTGTAATATTATGTAAAGTTGCAAACACTTTTTTCTGGTCACTTAAGTAGTCATTCGAGGTAATTTGCTCGGCTTTTGATGTATGCTTAAAAACAAGTTTTTCTGACTCTATTAATAACTCCCTTAAATTATTGTCAACTTTCCTGTAAGTAATATCTACGGTAGCTTTTAATGATGGATACTCTATTTTTAACCACTTTTTTGGCATATCTTTTAAAATAATCTTATTTGACACCTCAAAAGAATAGGGTCTAGAAACAGTTAATTCCCTGTAAACTTTCTCCCCATATTCTAGTTTTAAAAATGCTTTTGGTTTAGGTAAGTTTTCCTCTGAACAAGAGATAAATAAAAGTAAAATAGTAATACCAAAAAATAGTCTAAACATGTTGTCTTGTTACTTTTAATTGTTTTATGCGTTTTCTGTCAATAGCTTCTATGGTAAAAGTATATATATCAAAGGTTATCTTTTCTCCTATTTTAGGGAATTTCCCAGAAATTTCAAGTATGAATCCTGCAATGGTCTCCGATTCTCCTTTATGTTCTTCAAACTTTTCCTCACTTGTATCTTCTAATACTTTACAAAAATCTTTAATGGTGATTTTACCATCAAAAATATAATTATGAGCATCAATCTTAGAATATGAAAGGTCATCTGTATCAAATTCGTCATTAATTTCTCCTACAATTTCTTCTATAACATCCTCTAGAGTAACTAAACCACTTGTACCTCCATACTCATCGACAACAATGGCTAAATGATTTTTCCTTTCTCTAAATTCGCTCAATAGATCGTCTAATTTTTTATTTTCTGGAATAAAAAATGGCTCCCTTAATAATTGCTGCCACTTAAAATTTTTCTTATTTAAATGACCTAATAAATCTTTGGAATATAAAATTCCAATAATATCATCAATTGAATCTTTATATACAGGGTTTCTTGAATAACCATGCTTTAATATTTTGGTTAAAACTTCTTCATAAGTTTCTGTTTCAGACAAAGCAAAAATATCTATTCTAGGTTTCATTATTTGCACCGTTTCGGTTGCTCCAAAACTTACAATACCTTCCAATATTTTTTGTTCTTCTTTGGTGGTTGCTCCTTCAGAAGTAAGTTCTAATGCCTTTGATAAAATTTCCACAGAAAAGTTAGAGTTTTTACTTCCAAGTCTTTTTTCAACAACCTTAGTAAGGTTAATAAGCGGATAACTTAAAGGGGTTAGAATAAGATTTAGGAATTGCAACGGCCTACTCATTAGGTTACAAAATTGCAACGCTCTTCTGGATGCATATACCTTTGGCAATACTTCTCCAAAAAGAAGAATGAGAAAAGTTACTAAAACTACCTCAACAGAAAACTTCACAATATTGGATGGTATGAAAAAATCAAGTAGTTTTAGCGTTAAGTCCTGGTTTTTAAAAAAAGCTTCTCCTAAAGATGCAAAAATTAAAACAATAAGAATATTTAAAAAGTTATTAGTGATGAGTATTGTTGCTAATAATTTTCTTGGTTTTTGTAATAGTTCTACAACAGGATTGTGATCCTTCGTTTCCTCTGAAATATTAATTATATCTGTTTTAGACAAAGAAAAGAAAGCTACTTCTGTACCGGATATAAGAGCAGAGGCTAAAAGTAATAGTACTAAAATGATAATTGCCACTACAAACATATTATCAATCTGAGCAAAATAATTTAAAAAAAGTATGGGATCAGAATCCAAATGTTAGAGTTTAGTTAGACTTAAAATGGCAAATCATCGTCATCAGCTTTGGGTTGGGAATGCTGAGCTGTTGATGAAGGATTTCCATTATTATCTGAGGCTGGTACACCAGTCTCTTTTTTAGTAGATAAAAATGTCATATTAGCTACATGAATTTCTGTAGTATATCTTTTTTGACCTTCTTGCTCCCATTGACGAGTTTTTATTCGACCTTCGCAGTAAACCTTATCTCCTTTAGATAAATATTTCTCACAGATTTCAGCTAATTTATTTCTAACAACCAATGTATGCCATTCTGTATTAGTTACCTTCTCTCCTGTTTGTTTGTTTGTATACGTTTCATTTGTTGCAATTGGAAAACGTCCGAGAGAATTTCCCCCTTCAAAATAGTTCATTTTAACCTCATCTCCAAGATGGCCTATTAATATTACTTTATTGATTGTTCCAGACATAAACTTTATTGATTGTTATATCAAATGTACTAAAAAAAATTATTCAATTTTGGTGTGAATTCTTTCAAGAAATTTGCAATCAAAATAGAAACTGGAAATGTTTCTATTTCTTGCCAGCTAACTAATGCATCTTGATGATCATTAGATTTAATAATCCAGAAGTTCGTATGTAAGTGTTGATGTGATAATTTGTGAATTATTGTTTTTGTATTAAATAGTTTTATTTCTGAATTTTCTAAAACAAGTGTTTTAAAATCAGATAAATTAACGAGTTCATCTAATTGAACTTCTTTATTAGTTTCTATTAGTGGGAATTGATAAAGACCTTCCCAAATTCCTTTTCCTATTCGTTCTTCAAAGATTGTTTTATTATTAGAGGTAACTATAACTATATAATTAAAGTATTTTGTTTTAATTTTTAATTTTTTTTCCTTCACAGGCAACTCTTTTACAAGATTATTAGCAAAGGCTTCACAGCTCGAATTAATAGGGCAGTGAAGGCAATCTGGATTTTGAGGTTTACATTGCAAAGCACCAAAATCCATAATGGCTTGATTATATACCCCTGGCTGACTTGTATCTAGTAAAGATTGAGCTAATATTTTGAATTTTTTAACTCCTTGTGAGGTGTTAATAGGTGTTTTAATATTAAAAACTCTTGCTAATACTCTATATACGTTTCCGTCAACTACAGCCTCGGGTTCATTAAAACAGATTGAGGAAATAGCCGAAGCAGTATAATCTCCAATTCCTTTTAATTTTATTAGTTCTTTATAGGTATTTGGAAATTGACCATCTAACTCTTCTGCAATATATTTTGCTGTAAAATGAAGGTTTCTTGCTCTTGAATAGTATCCAAGTCCTTGCCACATTTTCAAAACTTTACTTTCTTTTGCATTGGCTAGGTCCTCTATTGCAGGAAATTCCTCGGAAAAGGCTAAGAAATAACTCATTCCTTGAGACACTCTAGTTTGTTGTAACATGATTTCAGATAACCAAACCAAATAAGGGTCTTTGGTTTTACGCCAAGGTAAATCTCTTTTAATCTGTAAATACCAGTATATTAATGTGTTAGAAAAAATCATTAAAAATCTTTACAGATACAATATTACGTCTTAAAATTGAGATATTTTTATCTGTTTATTTTTAGTGAATAGATTAATTATCATATATTTGCCAGCAAATTTTTTGGAAAAAATATAAATTATAGCAACATGACGAAAGCAGATATTGTATCGAAAATCTCGGACAAATCAGGAATTGAAAAAGCAGATGTTTTAGCAACCGTAGAAGCATTTATGACAGAGGTAAAAGGATCACTTGAACAAGGAGAAAATGTTTATTTGAGAGGTTTTGGTAGCTTTATTATAAAAACTAGAGCCGAAAAAACGGGAAGAAATATATCAAAAAACACTACCATCAAAATTCCAGCTCACAATATTCCAGCTTTTAAACCAGCTAAAACCTTTACTGAAGGAGTAAAAAGCAAGGTAGAAGTAAAGTAATTATACAAATCTAAATCGAAAGATTTATAAAAATTAGACAATTATGCCAAGTGGTAAAAAAAGAAAGAGATCTAAGATCTCAACACACAAACGCAAGAAAAGAGCTAGAGCAAACAGACACAAGAAAAAGTAAGAATTAATCTTACTTTTTCTCATCTGCTCTTTTAGCACCATACGTTCATTGAAATAGAGGTAATTATTTTGCATAAAGCAGAAGCCTCGTTCGGTATTAAAACAAAAAATACCTGTTTAAAAATTAATCCATTATTTGTCATTTAACGACATTTAGTATAAAACTATTTCAGTATGAAAACAGAATTAATAATTCGTTCAAATTCATCTGATATTGATTTTGCCTTATTAAAAGATGGAAAACTTATAGAATTAAATAAAGAAACAACTGATAATAAATTTTCTGTTGGCGATATTTTTTTAGCCAAAATTGGAAAAGTATTAACAGGACTTAATGCATCCTTTGTGAATGTTGGATATCCTAAAGACGGATTTCTACACTACCACGATTTAGGAGCAAAAGTTCAATCTTTAAATAATTTTATTAAGAAAGTAAGCACAGGTAAGTATAAAGAATTCACTTTAAAGAACTTTCGCTTTGAGAAAGATATTCACAAAGACGGGAGTATTAACGACGTAATAAAATCAGGTCAAAATTTATTAGTACAAATTGTAAAAGAACCAATATCCACAAAAGGTCCCAGGTTAAGCTCAGAGCTTTCAATTGCCGGTAGATTTTTGGTGTTAGTTCCTTTTTCTGACAGAATCTCTGTTTCACAAAAGATAGAAGATTCAAAAGAAAAAGAGCGATTAAAAAGATTAGTAAAAAGCATTAAACCAAAAGGTTTTGGTGTTATTTTAAGAACTGTTGCTGAAGGAAAAAAAGTAGCAGAACTCGATAAAGATTTACAAAATTCATTAGATCGTTGGAAAACCATGTGTAAGCGAATTGCTAACACTAATACACCAACAAAAGTATTAAGCGAATTAAATAGAGCTTCTTCAATTTTAAGAGATTTAATGAATGATTCTTTTACAAATATTGTAACCAATGATGAAACTCTTAAGCTAGAAATTAAAGAGTATCTTCAAGAAATCTATCCTGAAAAGGAAAAGATTGTAAAACTTCATAAGTCATCTACACCAATCTTTGAAAAGTATGGAATAGAACGCCAAATAAAAACATCTTTTGGCAAAACTGTTTCTATGAGTAGAGGAGCTTATTTAGTTATTGAGCACACTGAAGCATTACATGTAATTGATGTAAACAGTGGAAACCGTTCTAATAAAGCAGGTTCTCAAGAAGAAACTGCATTAGAAGTAAATATAATTGCTGCCACTGAAATTGCAAGACAATTGCAATTAAGAGATATGGGAGGAATTATTGTAATAGACTTTATAGACATGCATCGTGCAGAAAATAGGAATAAGCTATTTCAGCATCTAAAAGAGCACATGTCTTTAGATAGAACAAAGCACAAAATTTTACCGCCAAGTAAATTTGGATTAATACAAATTACTAGGCAAAGAGTTCGACCTGAACTCAGTATTAAAACAACAGAACCAAACCCTAATAAAAATGGAGAAGTCGAAGCTCCTATTGTTTTATTAGACAAAATTGAAGCAGATTTGGAACGTGTTATTTCAAATCCTAAAAATAAAAATGTGGTGTTGAACGTTCATCCTTTTATTGCTTCTTATTTGACTAAAGGAATATCATCGATTCGTTTTCGTTGGTATCTAAAACATAAAAAGTGGATTACAATTATACCTAGAGATGCTTACAACTATTTACAGTATAAATTCAAAATTGTACGTAAATAAGGCACATATATATCAACAAAAACCCACATTGTTATTCAATGTGGGTTTTTTATTTATCATAGGATATACAAACTACTATTTGTTAAAATAATGATAGATTTTTTTAGCTCTTGCCTCACCAACAATTTCCTGCAACTCTTTAAATGTTGCAGTCTTTACTCGTTTTGCAGATTTAAACTTTCTCAATAAAGAGGTAATGGTTTGCTTCCCTATGTTTGGAATTTGTTCTAACTCTGATTGAATAGCACTTTTACTTCTTTTGTTCCTATGCAATGTTATCCCAAATCTGTGTGCTTCATTTCTTAAAAACTGAATAATTTTTAATGTTTCAGATCTTTTATCTAAATACATCGGAATTGAATCTCCCGGATAATATATTTCTTCTAATCTTTTTGCAATTCCAATAATAGCTATTTTACCTCTTAACCCAAGTAAATCTAAACTTTTTAAAGCTGAAGATAATTGTCCTTTACCCCCATCAATAACAATTAACTGAGGCAAAGACTGGTCTTCAGACAAAAGTCTCTTATAGCGCCTATATACAACCTCTTCCATAGAGGCAAAATCGTCTGGTCCATCTACTGTTTTAATATTATAGTGGCGGTATTCTTTTTTAGTTGGTTTTCCATCTTTAAAAACAACACATGCCGCTACTGGATGTGTTCCTTGTATATTTGAATTATCAAAACATTCAATATGTCGGGGCTCCTCGGACAATCTTAAATCTTTTTGCATTTGAGTCATAATTCTTTTTACATGACGATCCGGATCAGCAATTTTTATTTGTTTGAATTGTTCTTGCCTGTAATATTTAGCGTTGCGTTCTGAGAGTTCTATGATGCGTTTTTTATCTCCTACTTTTGGAACAGTAACCTTAATTGTAGTTCCTAAATCAATTTTAAAAGGGACATATACTTCATTTGAAGTTGAATTGAAGCGTTGTCTAATTTCTACAGCTGCCAATTCTAAGATTCTTCTATCTGTTTCATCTAATTTTTTTTTGACTTCTGTAGTATGAGATTGAATAATTGAACCATTTGCAATTTTAAAAAAATTAACATAACCATAACTTTCGTCGGAGACAATTGAAAATACATCCACATTATTTATACTAGGATTTACTATAGTAGACTTGGATTGATAGTTTGATAATAAATTTAATTTTTCCTTTACTTTTTGAGCCTCTTCAAATTCCATCTTAACTGCTAATAATTGCATTATTTCTTGAAACTTGTCTACGCTTTCTTTGAAATTCCCTTTAATTATATTCCTTATAGCTTTAATAGTTTCCTTATAGCTTTCCTCCTCTTGAAAGTCTTCACAAGGTCCATTACAATTTCCTAAATGATATTCTAGACAAACCTTATACTTTTTTGCTATAATTTTTTCTCTAGATAAATCATAGTTACAAGTTCTTAGCGGATATAGTTCTCTTATTAGGTCCAACAAAACCTTTACTGTTCTAACATTTGTATAAGGTCCAAAATACTCTGAACCATCTTTAATAACTCTCCGAGTCATAAAAACTCGAGGGAAACGTTCCTTTTTTATACAAATCCAAGGATACGTTTTATCATCTTTTAACATGATATTATATCTCGGTTGGTATTTTTTAATAAGATTATTCTCTAATAATAATGCATCTGTTTCTGTTTCAACAACAATATGTTTTACACTAACAATTTTATTTACAAGGATTCTAGTTTTAGCATTTTCATGATTTTTTGTAAAATATGATGCAACTCTTTTTTTTAAATTCTTTGCTTTTCCTACATATAAAATGATGTCTTCTTTATCATAATATTGGTAAACTCCTGGAGAATCTGGGAGTGTTTTTAGCTGAATTTCAAGTGAAGTTGGCATAGAACGAAAATACTATTTTATTTTTTCTTATTGGGTTGTTAAGAAGATTGAACTCAATAAAGACAACTTCAGGGTTCATTTAAAGTAAATGGTGTTGAGAGAGCCTTGTTACTTATATGAGTAAATACTATTATTCTGTTTTTTCCTTCGGAAATGCAGTTTTACTAAAGAGAAAAAGTAGAACTACGCCAGTGGTTATATAGGCGTCTGCAGGATTGAAAATATAATTAAAAAATCTAAAAAAATCTCCACCAATAAAAGGAACCCATTCTGGTAAAACACCTTCCCAAATAGGAAAATAAAACATATCTACAACCTTACCATAAAACAATTCTCCATAAGGTTCGGCAGAAAATAATGTTGCTATATTATTGCCAGAGGGAGTGTTAAAAATCACACCATAAAATAAAGAATCTATAATATTACCAACTGCTCCAGAAAAGATTAATGAAATTGCCAAAATTACTGCAGTGTGAGAGCTTTTCCTGATATGTTGAACCAACCAATAAACAATAGCAGAAACAGCAATCATTCGGAATAAAGTCAGAAATAATTTTCCTGCTTTTCCACCAAACTCAAAACCCATAGCCATCCCATTATTTTCAACAAAATGAATTCTAAACCAATTAAATACTTTTACCTCTTCTCCTAAAAAAAAGTTTGTTTTAATATAAATTTTAACAATTTGATCTATAAAAATTGCTAGGATTACAGTAAGTAAAGCAATGTTTTTTTTAGACATATTTCAAGGATTATTGGAGAAAAAATAGCTGTGTAATTGTATTTGTTATTTATTTATTTGCTACAAAACGGTAGTAAATTTTAGTTTTAAAAAAGGAAAAAATTAAAACTTAAAAAGCTTCCTCATTCAGGAAGCTTGTATTTATTGACGTCTTTTTGCCTCAATACTTAAAGTAGCATGAGGTACTAGTTTTAAACGTTCTTTCTGAATGAGTTTCCCTGTAACTCTGCAAACTCCATACGTTTTGTTTTCTATTCTTATTAAGGCATTATTTAAATCCCTAATAAATTTTTCTTGGCGAATTGCTAACTGAACATTAGCTTCTTTACTCATAGTTTCAGAACCTTCTTCAAAAGATTTAAACTGAGGTGAAGTATCGTCTGTACCGTTATTTAATCCATTTTTATATGAACTTTGTAATAAGGCTAAATCTTCTTCAGCTCTTTCTATTTTCTTTAGGATGATTTCTTTAAACTCTTGTAAATCTTCATCAGAATATTTTATACTTGTATTCGACATGATTCTTACATTTTATGAATTAATATTTTACTTTTGATGGTGTCAAACTCTATCTCTGAACCATCTATTAATTGATCAACAAAAACCAATTCATCGGTTAGTGTTTCACTCATAATATACTCTTTATTATTATTGATAGATTCTTCCAAATCTTCAAATTTTAAAACCGTTAATTTAATTCTATCTGTTACCTCAAGACCCTTGTCTTTTCTAGCATTCTGAATTCTATTAACCAGTTCTCTTGCAACTCCTTCTTTCCGTAGTTCTTCAGAAATAGTAACATCTAAAGCTACTGTAATGGATCCTTCATTTGCTACTAACCACCCCTCTATGTCTTTAGATGATATCTCTACATCTGAAAGGTCTAAGTTAATCATTTTTCCTTCAAGTTCTATAGACATTTTTCCCTCTAATTCGATCTTCGAAATATCTTCTTTTGTGAAGTTTCGAATACTATTAGCAATGAACTTCATTTCTTTTCCAAACTTTGGCCCCAAGGTTTTAAAGTTTGGTTTAATTTGTTTCACTAAAATATCTGAGGCATCTTCTAATAAAACAATCTCTTTGATATTTACTTCGTGTTTAATAAGATTAGCTACAGCTAAAATTGATAATTTTTGTTCTGCGCTTTCTACAGGAATCATTATCTTCTGTAAAGGTTGACGAACTTTTATTTTTTCTTTTGCTCTTAATGATAAAACTAAAGAAGAAATGGTCTGCGCATCTTCCATTTTACGCTCTAATAATTTGTCTACATAAGATTCTTCAAATACAGGGAAATCAGCTAAATGAATACTTTCGAAGGTTTCCTTTTTAGAAACAGCATTCAAATCTAAATACAATTTATCCATAAAAAAAGGAGCAATTGGAGCTGCTAATTTTGAAATTGTAACCATACAAGTATATAAAGTTTGATAGGCTGAAATCTTATCTTGTTGATAATCTCCTTTCCAAAACCTTCTTCTACTCAGACGAACATACCAATTACTCAAATAATCTTGAGTAAAATCTGAAATCGCCCTGGCAGCTCTTGTTGGTTCATATTCTTCATAAAACTTGTCTACCTTTTGAATCAGTGAATGTAATTCTGATAAAATCCATCGGTCTAGTTCTGGTCTTTCATTAAGTGAGATATCTTCTTCTGAATAGGAAAATCCGTCAATATTTGTATACAATGTAAAAAATGAATAGGTATTGTAAAGTGTTCCGAAAAACTTTCGTTTTACTTCTTCAATCCCTTCTTTATCAAATTTTAAATTATCCCAAGGGTTTGCATTAGAGATCATATACCATCGAGTAGCATCTGCACCGAAGGTGTCAAGAGTTTCAAAGGGATCTGCTGCATTCCCAAGACGTTTAGACATTTTTTGCCCATTTTTATCTAGCACCAATCCGTTAGAAACTACATTTTTATAGGCTACAGAATCAAAGACCATGGTTCCAATAGCATGTAGTGTGTAAAACCAACCACGTGTTTGGTCTACACCTTCAGCTATAAAGTCTGCTGGATATGATGAATTAGTGTCTATCAATTCTTTGTTTTCAAAAGGGTAATGCCATTGAGCATAGGGCATTGAACCAGAATCAAACCAAACGTCTATTAAATCACTTTCTCTCTCCATTGGTTTACCAGAAGGTGAAACCAATATAATTTGGTCAACAATATTTTTATGGAGATCTAATGTAGCATAGTTTTCATCAGACATATTCCCTACTTCAAAGTCGGCAAAAATATCCTCTTTAAGCATTCCTGCATCGATAGACTTCTGAATTTCAACTTTTAATTCAGCCACGGATCCAATACAAATTTCTTCTTTCTTATCTTCTGTTCTCCAGATAGGTAGTGGTATACCCCAATAACGAGAACGTGATAAATTCCAGTCATTTGCATTTGCTAACCAGTTTCCAAAACGTCCTTCTCCTGTTGAGGCGGGCTTCCAGTTGATCGTCTTATTAAGCTCATGCATGCGCTCTTTTACATCGGTAACTTTAATAAACCAAGAGTCTAATGGGTAATATAAAATAGGTTTATCTGTCCTCCAGCAATTTGGGTAACTGTGTTTATATTTTTCAACCTTAAAGGCTTTGTTCTCTTCTTTTAACTTAATGGCAAGCTCTACGTCTATAGATTTTTCAGGCGCTTCACCATCTTTATAATATTCGTTCTTTACATACTTTCCTCCAAACTCACCAAGTTCTTTTACAAATTTTCCTTGTAAATCAACTAATGGAACTAAATTATCGTTTTCATCTTTAATTAGCATTGGTGGAATTTCAGGTTTAGCCTGTTTGGCAACCAAGGCATCATCTGCTCCAAAAGTAGGAGAGGTATGAACAATTCCTGTTCCATCTTCTGTAGTTACAAAATCTCCAGAAATTACCCTAAATGCATCTTGAGGATTATCGTTAGGTAAAACATATGGTAATAATTGCTCATATTTAATTCCTACTAAATCTTTTCCAACAAACTCCTTGATAATATAAAATGGAATTTTTTTATCTCCTGGATTGTATTCCTTTAACTTTTCTAAATGCTCTACTTGAATATTGTTTTTTCCGCCAAATTGTTTAGTCACTAACTTTTTTGCAAGAACAACTTTGGTTGGCTCAAAAGTATATTGATTAAACGTATTTACCAATACATATTCTATTTTTGGCCCAACAGTTAAGGCGGTGTTGCTTGGTAATGTCCATGGAGTTGTTGTCCATGCTAAAAAATAAAGCTCTCCCTCATTTTGCAAAAAGTTTGGAAGTGTTTCATTAATTGCCTTAAACTGAGCGACAACAGTAGTGTCTGTAACATCTTGATATGTTCCAGGTTGATTTAATTCATGTGAGCTTAATCCTGTTCCTGCTTTTGGAGAATAGGGTTGAATGGTATACCCTTTATACATTAAATTCTTTTCGTATATCTGCTTTAGCAACCACCAAACACTTTCCATATATTTAGGTTCGTAGGTAACATATGGATCATCCATATTTACCCAATATCCCATTTTCTGCGTAAGGTCATTCCAGATATCAGTATACCGCATTACCGCTTTTCTACAAGCAGCATTATACTCTTCTACAGAAATAGTATTTCCTATGTCTTCTTTAGTAATTCCTAGTTCTTTTTCAACACCAAGTTCTATAGGTAATCCGTGCGTATCCCATCCTGCTTTTCTTTTCACCTGAAAACCTTTCATAGTTTTGTAGCGTGGAAAGATATCTTTAATAGCTCTTGCTAATACATGATGAACTCCAGGCAATCCATTTGCTGACGGAGGCCCCTCAAAAAATACAAAAGGTTTATTTCCTTCTCGAGTAGTCACACTTTTTTCAAAAATGTTGTTTTCTGCCCAATATTCTAGCATTTCTTTTGCTACATTCGGTAAGTTAAGTCCTTTATATTCAGGAAACTTTGCACTCATAAGTCACAGATTCTATTAAGATTGCGAAAATACATATTTTCCTGTAATTCCATTAGGTTGTTTATGAAAAGAATTCTTGAATAACCCTGTTAATTGAGAGCAAATGATTCAAAAAAACTATTTTAATAATTAATTAGATTAACTGAGTCCTCTTTCTTTTTTTATTGTTTCGTATGCTGCTTGAATATTTTGAAACTTTTCTTTAGCCCCCTCTAAATGTTCATTTCCTAAGCCAGTTAATTTATCTGGATGGTATTTTTTAACCATTTTTCTATACGCTTTTTTTAATTCTGAATCGGTTGCAGAGGTCGATATCTCTAAAATTTTATAGGCACTATCTGTTGATTTATAAAACATCGCTTTGATTGATTCAAAATCATATTGATTGATATATAAATATCCTGCAATCTTTCTTATTTCATCAACTTCTATCTCGGAAACATGTTCATCTGCTTGTGCGATTCCAAATAAAAAATGTAGTAATTGAAGTCTAGAGGAATGTGGCATGTGTTGACGAATCTGAATGCAAACCTGCCTTGCAGAAACTTGCTTTTTCATTACACCTTTAAATAATTGAAAAGCCTTATTTGCTCTTTCTTTACCATACATTCCAACAAACTGATTTCTAACAAAATTTAATTCTCTATTATCTACTTTACCATCAGATTTAATAACAATAGAAGCTAATATTAATAGACTAATTTCAAAATCACCACTAAGGGTTTGTGTTTTTTGTCTATGAGATTTGTTTTGGAACTCTCGTTGCTCTTTTACAAAATCTTCTTTGGTGAATTTATCAAATACAGTAGCGGCTGCAAAACCCATGATAGCTCCTATAGGGCCTCCAAAAGTAAATCCAATTCCAGCTCCAAGCCATTTAGAAAAATTACTCATTTTTTATCAATTTTTGAACTTCAAATATACTATTTTGATTGTGTTATATTCCTTATATTTGTAGTCTAAATTTAAAAAAATTATGTACCCAGAAGAATTAGTAAAACCGATGCGTGAAGAGTTAACAAATAACGGTTTTTCAGCTTTATATTCTGCAGATGATGTAGATGCTGCAATTTCAAAAAAAGGAACTACTTTGGTGATGGTAAATTCTGTTTGTGGTTGTGCTGCAGGAACAGCGAGGCCAGGAACAGTTGCTTCATTACAATTTGATAAAAAGCCAGATAATTTAACAACTGTTTTTGCAGGTGTAGACAAAGAGTCTACTCAAAAAGCAAGAGAACATATGATTCCTTTTCCCCCATCCTCTCCAGCAGTTGCCTTATTTAAAGACGGAGAATTAGTTCACATGTTAGAACGTCATCATATTGAAGGAAGATCTGCTCAAATGATTGCTGAAAACTTAGTGTCTGCCTACAATGAGTTTTGTTAAAAATAACTACTCTTTATTCGCAGAACTTTAAAGAAATACAACTCAATCCACTTCTATTCGAAGTGGATTTTTTATTTTTATAACTATGAATAAAAAAAAAGTTATTCAAAACACCATCTGTTTTGTTAAAAAAACTCTTGAAAGATCAGAAGGTGGTCATGATTGGTTTCATATTAACAGAGTTTATAAAAATGCATTGCTCATAGCAAAAAATGAAAAAGTGGATCTTTTTGTTGTTCAATTAGGAGCCTTATTACATGACATTGCTGATGCAAAATTTTATGATGGAGATGAGTCTATTGGGCCAAAAAAAGCAAGAGATTTTTTAGAAAGCCAGCAAGTAGAAGAAACCGTGATTTCTCATATAGAAAACATTATATTATTTATTTCCTATAAATCTTCTTTTGATCATAACAGAAGTTTTAGCTCTCCTGAGCTAAATGTAATTCAAGATGCAGATAGATTAGATGCTATTGGAGCTATCGGAATTGCTAGATGTTTTAATTATGGTGGATTTAAGAATAGATCATTATATGACCCAGAGATTCGCCCTAATTTACAGATGACTAAAGAGGAATATAAAAACTCTACGGCACCTTCTATTAATCATTTTTATGAAAAATTACTCTTGTTAAAAGATAATATGAATACAAAAACAGGGAAAATTATAGCTCAAAAAAGACATTCTTTTATGGACGAATTTCTTCAACAGTTTTTGGACGAATGGGAAGGCTTAAAATAAATAGTTTAGTTTACTAACTAGCTTTTGCAACCTCTAAAGCAGTTAATTTGTATTCTAGGATAGCCAACTCCTCGGCACCTTGGATAATCTCTTCAGCAGTTAACTTATTACTAGAATTTATATGTTCTATAATTTCTTTACTTTTTATAGTGTAATAGTCAATTGCTTTTTCAATTTTATTATTCATTTTTTTTATATTATTGAATTAGACCTTTCATCTCTTTTCTGTATGAAGAAGCATTTTTACCAGTTATTTCTTTGAATAACTTATTAAAGTGTGAAAAGTTATTGAATCCACATTCATAACAAATATCTGTGATACTCATATTGCTTTCAGACAATAATTTTGTTGCATGAACAACCCTATATTCGTTCACTAGTTTCGTAAATGTTTTTCCTGTTACTTTTTTAAAATATCTACAAAAAGCTGGAATAGTCATTGTTGCTATACTAGCAATTTCATATAAACTAATATGTTCTTTAAAATTAGTATTAATGTATTTATAAATGGTGTCTAGTTTTGCACTGTCTTGTAATTCTGTTTCTACTACATAACCATCAACATTTAAAATTGTATAATCCTCTGTTTTGGAAAGTATATTTAAAATTTCTAAAAAAACTAATAGTTTTTTAAAGCCTTTTTTCTCTACAAGTTTTTCAAGTTTAAAGCCTATTTTCTTTTTGGTTTCTATACCAAAAAGAATCCCTTTTTTAGAGCGTTCAAATAATTCCTTAATTTTTTTCATTTCTGGAATTTGAAAAAAGTCTTCACCTAAAAAATCTTCCTTAAACTGAATAAGTGTTTCAAAGCCATTAGTTGTAAGACGATCTGTAAAACCGTTGTGAGGAAGGTTTGGACCAATAAGAAGCAGTTGACTATTATTAAAATATGATAAATGATTTCCTATATGTCTCTTTCCTTGTCCTTTATTTACATAAACCAATTCTAATTCTGGATGAAAATGCCATGAAGCTTTGTGAGTTTTTAAAAACTCCGTATGCTTTTTAACTAGTAACGAACTTCCAAAGCCTGGATCTACTTTTTCTAATATAGGTTTCTTTTTATTCATTTTCTACAAAATTAAGATTCGAGACACATAGACACATGAACAAAATTATCTAAAAACTATTCTATTTTAACTTATTGACAAGTAAATACCCTATAATAAGATAATTTTGAATATAAATATACCAATATTGTTGTTTTACTAAAGGGAAAACATTCACAATTTTGCAATGTTATTTTTATTAAAAAATTTAATTATGAAAAAATTTATTACAAAAAATTTATTATTAGCGCTAATGTTAGGAATGCTAACTAGTTCTGTTGTTGGAAACAACTTTGTAGATATGAATAGAAAAAACCCATTGATTTTTATAAAAAATATTACTGGAAAAATTATCTATGAGAAACCAGTAAATATTACTAGTATTCAAGATATTGATTTTAGCTATTTACAAAACGGGTACTATACATTGGAAATAAACAAAGATTTTCAAATTGAAATAAAGCCATTTACTATAATTTCTGGTAAAGCAATTTTTCATCCCAAAGCTGAAAAAAAAGTTTTTAAACCTGTGATAAGGTTTAACAAAAACAAAATCTTAATTTCTAAGTTAAATTTTGAGGCTTATTCAATGAAAGTAGATATTTATTATGAAGATGAAATTATTCTATCAGATGTTATTGAAGGAAAACAATTAATTCAAAAAATTTACAGGCTACTAGAAAATAAAAAAGGTGACTATAAGATAGTTACTAAAGTAAACGATCGTATTTATACTAGAAAAATTTCTCTTTAAAAGCGACCGTAATTTTGATTTGTTTTAAGCGAGCTTGTCATGGGGCTCGCTTTTTTATTTGCCCGGAAATATAGCTTTTCTTTTTTCTAAGAATGCAGAAGTTCCCTCCTTAAAGTCTTGAGTTCCAAAACAATTTCCAAACTCATTTATTTCAATATCATAACCATTAACACCGTCCTTAAAATTAGCATTAATTGCTCTAATTGCTGCGCTTATAGCAACTGATGAATTTCTCATTATTTTATCTGCTAGTTTTTCTACTAATGGCATTAACTCTTCTAATGTGCTTACATGGTTAACCAACCCTAATGCTAATGCTTTATCTGCGTTTATCATTCCTGCTGTCATGATTAACTCCATAGCGTTCCCTTTACCTACTAACTGAGGTAAGCGCTGGGTACCCCCATAACCTGGAATTACTCCCAAAGAGACCTCGGGTAACCCCATTTTTGCATTATCAGATGCAACTCTGAAATGACAAGCCATCGCAAGCTCTAAACCACCTCCTAATGCAAAGCCATTAATTACAGCTATAACAGGTTTGGAAAGATTTTCTATTAAATTAAATAGTAGCTCTTGTCCTTTAGCAGCTAATTTTCCTCCATTATCAACCGTAAAATTTGAAAATTCAGAAATATCTGCTCCAGCTACAAATGCTTTTTCTCCACTTCCTGTTATTGCAATTACTTTTACAGAAATGTCATCTTTTAAATTATTGAAAGCCTCGTGTAATTCCTCTATAGTTTGTTTATTAAGAGCATTTAACTTTTTAGGTCTATTTATCGTAATAATTGCCAAACCTTCTTTTACTGTGCAGATAATATTTTCAAAATTCATCTTTTTATTAATTTAGTTTAATTAGGTAAAGTTACGGTAAAAACTGTTCCTTCACCTTCTTCAGAAGAGAAGTTAATTGAACCATCATAAGCTTCAATAATATTTTTAATCATGGGAAGTCCAAGTCCCATTCCACTAGTTTTAGTTGTAAACTTTGGTTCAAAAATTAAGTGTTCTACAACTTGTTTTATTCCTTTACCATTGTCTGAAACTTCTATAAAAATTTTCTTGTTTTTTAAAAAAACCTTGACAACTATTTTAGGATTTTTTACTTCTTCAACTGCTTGCTTTGCATTCTTGACTAGGTTAGTCACTATTCGAATCAATTGTGTTTTATCTAAATTTGCAAACACTTCTTCTTCTTCAGGATGATATTCAACATAATCTTCGCTAAATATATCAAGAGCCATTTTTACAACACCAATAATTTCTATTTTTTCTTTTCGTTGCTTTGGCATTTTTGCAAAATCAGAAAAGGCTTCTGCAATTGAGCTCATCACATCTATTTGTTGTATTAATGTATTACTATATTCTTTTAATTTTACTTTGATATTTGGGTCATTAATATCAAATCTTCTCTCAAAACTTTGAACAGAAAGCCTCATAGGCGTAAGTGGATTTTTAATTTCATGAGCAACTTGTTTTGCCATCTCCCGCCAAGCTTGTTCACGTTCGCTTGTTGCTAATTTTACTGCACTTTCTTCTAACTCATCGATCATATTGTTGTAGCCATCTACTAGTATTCCAATCTCTGCACTAGCTGAACTCAACACAATCTTTTCATTCCTCTCATTTAGCCTGGTGTGTTTCATTTTATCAGTAATATTCTTAATAGATCTAGTGATATAACTCGATAAAAAATAAGCTAACATTATCGCTATTAAAAGCATAAACAAATACACAAGAATTAATCGCGTTAAAAAAACCTGAAGTTCATATTCTTGGATAGTGTTATCTTGATTAAATTCTAACTTTAGAATACCAATTCTATTAGAAATTGAATCAAGAATGTATGTATATGATGTTTCAATTTTAATTTTATTATTCTCTACAACTTCAAAAACTCTAGAGTCTTTACTTAATTTTAATTGAGAAACTTTTGAAATAGACAAGTTAGATGGTATAGAGTCTTTTAACCCAAAAGGAACTGAAGTTTTTAACATTGTACCACTCAAATCATACATTGTGATTTCTAAATTGTGAACGTATGCAATCTCATAAATAGCATTTTGAAATATTGTTTGAAGATTATCAGTTGTAACAGCTATATTTGAACGTTGATATAATTGGATATCTAATTCTTTTTTTAAGGTTTCCTCCTTTCTCCCAAATCGGCTAACATTATAATCTACGGTTTGTTTATTATATTGATAAATGGTTACACCTATAATTAATATAGTTGCTAAAAAAATTAGCAAAATCATTACAATAAAGATTCTAATTCTTAATGATATGTTGTTAAAGTTTTTCAATGTATTTGTAAATCAGTGTTAGTTTATATTCCCTGTAAGAGCATTCTAAAAACAATATCGAATACTAAAAATTTAAAATTAATAAGTGTCAAACAAGATACATAAAGAAATTCAAAAAAAAGCTGATGTAAATAAATTACACCAGCTATAAATAAATTTGTTTTTTTTTGAATTACCCTACAATATTTATGATTTTTCCAGGAACAATAATAATTTTTTTAGGAATTCTTCCTGCTAATTGGACCTGAGTTTTTTCTTGTGCCATAACAGTTTTTTCTATGTCTTCTTTAGACATATCTAATGGTAATTCAAGTGTAAACCTCATTTTCCCATTAAAAGAAACTGGATAATTCTTAGAACTTTCTACTAAATATTTGGCTTCAAAAATTGGAAAATCTACTGTTGAAATGGATACTTCATGCCCTAGTTTACTCCATAATTCTTCAGCAATATGGGGTGCATAAGGTGAAATTAGTAACAGTAGTGGTTCTAAAATATCTCGTTTATTACATTTCTGTGAGGTTAACTCATTAACAGCAATCATAAAAGTTGAGACGGATGTGTTAAATGAGAAGTTTTCAATATCTTCTTCTACTTTTTTGATAGTTTTATGTAATGTTTTTAATTCTTCTGCTGATGGCTCAGCATCTGAAATAGAAAGTTCTTCTCCGTTGTAAAACAATTTCCACAATTTTTTCAAGAACGAGTGTACACCAGAAATACCAGATGTTTTCCAGGGCTTAGCTTGTTCTAGAGGTCCCAAAAACATCTCAAACAAACGTAAACTATCTGCGCCATATTCTGCACAAATATTGTCTGGGTTAACAACATTATATTTTGATTTAGACATTTTTTCTACCTCCCTAGAAACTTTAAAAGTTCCATCTTCTTCAGCAATAAATTCTGCATCTCTAAATTCTTCTCTCCATTTTTTAAATGCTTCAATGTCTAACTCATCAGATGAGTTTACAAAAGAAACATCTGTATGAATAGGTTGAACTTTTTTGTCTTGGATTAAACCTTTTGAATAAAACTTACGAGTACCCTCTTCTCTATAAACAAAAGCACTTGTCCCTAAAATCATTCCTTGATTAATGAGCTTTTTTGCAAACTCATCTACAGGAACTAATCCTTTATCGAATAAGAATTTTTGCCAAAAGCGTGCATATAGCAAGTGTCCTGTTGCGTGCTCTGACCCACCTATATATAAATCTACCTCTTTCCAATATTCTAAAGATTCTTTAGAAGCAAACTCAGCTTTATTATGTGGATCCATATAACGATTAAAATAATATGAACTTCCTGCCCAACCTGGCATAGTATTTAATTCTAGAGGATATACCGTTTTATTTTTTAATTTTTTATTCGAAACTACTTTCTTAGCACGAGAATCCCAAGCCCATTCTGTAGCATTCCCTAGCGGTGGTTTTCCATCCTCAGTAGGTAGATATTTTTCAACCTCTGGTAAAACAATTGGCAAATATTTTGTATCAATCATTTGAGGCATTCCATTCTTATAATAAACTGGAAAAGGTTCTCCCCAATAGCGTTGTCTGCTAAAGACAGCGTCACGTAGACGATAATTTACTTTACCATAACCAATTTTTTGTTTTTCTAATTCAAAAATAGATAGTTTTAAAGCTTTCTTATAAGATAAATCACTCAGAAAATCAGAATTTGAAATTGTAGTTCCCTCTTTATTTGTATGAGCTTCTTGGTCGATATTAACATCTTTAAAAATATTCGGTATTGGAATTTTAAAATGTTTTGCGAAATCATAATCTCTTTGATCTCCACACGGAACAGCCATTACAGCACCCGTTCCATATCCAGCCAAGACATAGTCTCCTATCCAAATTTGAACCTTTTCTCCTGAAAATGGATGAATTGCATAAGCCCCTGTAAAAGCTCCTGAAATAGTTTTTACATCTGCCATTCTATCTCTTTCAGACCTTTTAGCTGTGGCTCTTATGTAGTTTTCTACTTCAGTTTTATGACCAGCAGTTGTTATTTTAGAAACCAATTCGTGCTCTGGAGCTAAAGTCATGAAACTAACTCCAAAAATAGTATCAGGTCTTGTTGTAAAAACAGAGATTTCATATTCTGTTTGTTTAGTAGAAATACTCTCTTTTGTTGTTTTTGGAATTTCAATCGAAAATTGAATGGCATTATTTATTTTAGAAATAACTTCATCAACATTTTTCTCTACCTCTTCATTAGTAACATATAGAACATTAAAACCTTCTTCATTGAAATATGCAGTTCTAACCTTTTCATCTTCTTTCCCTGAAAATTCAACAATGATGTTTTTTGATAAACAAACATAATCTACCAAAAAAGAACCAATAGTATATTTTTTTCTAAATTTTATAGCACCTTTTTTTCCTTTTAATTTATTCCAAAGAACAGATTCTGATTTTGATAAATTTAATCTGACTTCTTTTATTTCTTCTAAGGCTTTATAAGATAATTTTACCTCAGTATTTTCTGTCAATGTTGAAGAATCGACTTTAAAGGTTACCATAGCTCCCTGAGATCGGCCAATCCAATTGGTTTGAGAATCTTTTAATGGCTGAGGCCAATCAATAGACTCAAGTCCATCAAGTAAACGTTGTGCATAAGCTGAAATACGCATAGACCATTGGGTCATTTTTTTTCTAACTACAGGATGTCCTCCGCGCTCTGAAACTCCATTAATAATTTCATCATTTGCCAACACTGTACCTAGTGCTGGGCACCAATTTACTTCCGTGTCAGACAAAAATGTTAATCTATATTTTAATAGTATTTGTTCTTGTTTTACTTTTTCGAAAGCTTTCCATTGATCAGCAGTGAACACTTCAATTTCATCATCAGCTTCTGCATTTATATTTAAATTTCCTTCTTTTTTAAATATGGAAATTAATGAAGAAATATCTTCTGCTTTATCAGAATCTTTATTGTACCACGAATCAAATAATTGAGTAAAAATCCATTGAGTCCATTTGTAATATTCAGGATTTGATGTTCGTACTTCTCGAGACCAATCAAAAGAAAATCCAATTTGATCCAATTGACGACGGTATGTTTTAATATTTTCTTCAGTAGTTTTTGCTGGGTGTTGACCCGTTTGAATAGCATATTGTTCAGCCGGTAATCCAAAAGAATCATACCCTTGTGGATGCAGTACATTAAAACCTTTATGTCGTTTGTAACGAGCATAAATATCAGATGCAATATAACCTAAAGGGTGTCCAACGTGTAATCCTGCCCCTGATGGGTAAGGAAACATGTCTAAAACATAATATTTTGGTTTTTCAGAATCATTACTAGCTTTAAATGTTTGATTTTTAGCCCAATGATTTTGCCACTTTTCTTCTATTTCTTTAAAATTATAGTGCATGAAATTTTCTTCTTAAAAGTGGTCAAATTTACACTTATTCTTGCAAAATATAAAGTCTATCTACTAATAATGGTATTCTTGAATCATCAAAAACTTATTCAAACTCTCATTTTACTTATTTAATAGAGTTTTTATAAGTTAATATATAAATTCTGTAGTGTTTCAAACTGCTGAAGTATCTAATAAAAAACAAAACCCATAAAAAAACAAAATGAAATTCATCTTTTTTATGAGTTTAAACTATTAAAAAATAAAAAATTTATTTCACTGGTATACTTAATACAACGTCTCCCCATCCCATGTGTATCGTCATGTCTTTATCAATTACAATTGAAAATAGGTCAATAGTTTTATCCGACTTTTTTACAGGTACACTAACCTTAGCCACATTATTTTCATCTTTATGAAAATAAACCCCCCATACGTTTAATTGACTACTTAATACCACTGTCCATGTGGTTTCTCCAGGAATCGTATACATTGTGTAAGTACCTGATTTTACTAATGTACCACCAAAATTTACATCTTTATAAAATGTAATTTCTGTTGCTTCATTGGCTCCTGTTCTCCACTTTTTACCAAACTTAGCTAAGTTGGATAAAGACCTTCCCTTTAACTGAGGTCTACTGTAGATAATTTTTATGACTTTATCTGAAACTCTATAATTATCTGGATAAGAAGCCAAATCCATAGGGCTTTTATCTAATCCTTTGAAGTCTTGTGCTATAGCTTGATTTAAAAAAATTCCACTAAAAAAAAGTGTCGCAATTACTAAAAATGTTTTTTTCATAATATAAAATATTTAAGGTTTAATTTTATTTTTTATCTGTCAACTCTTATTTTACAAATAATAAGATCTTTAATCCTGTAAATTTCAGCAATCACAATCTTTATTACATTTAGACTTTGGCTTTTTGAAGAAGAATTTTTTAACTAAGAAAAAAACTGCTACTCCAACCGAACTATATACTATAATTTCTTGCATTAACTTAGTATTTGAAATACAACAAAAGAACAAACATATGCCAAAACCCCCATACCTACAAATTGAATTAAAGGCCATTTCCAACTATTAGTTTCTCGTTTTACAATAGCCAGGGTTGCCATACATTGCATTGCAAATGCATAAAAAACTAATAAAGACATACCTACCGGGAAATTAAATCTTCTAGTGTTGGTTTCAGGATTAATTTCTAAGGCCATTCGTTGCTTTATTGTTGTGATATCATCATCATCACTTCCAACCGAATAAATGGTTGCTAAAGTTCCAACAAAAACCTCTCTTGCAGCAAAAGAGCTAATCAAAGCTATTCCTATTTTCCAATCATAACCTAATGGTTTAATTAAAGGCTCTATACTTTTCCCCATAATACCAATGTATGAGTTTTCTAATTTAGCAGAGGCAATCATTTGATTGAGTTTTACTCCAGAAATTTCTTGACTTACTATTTTTTCTTTAATATTTTTTTCAACATCAGTATAAGATTGAGGACCATTAGAAGCTAAAAACCAAAGTACTATAGAAATTGATAAAATTATTTTTCCTGCACCAAAAATAAAAGCCTTTGTTTTTTCAATCACATCAAAGAATACATTTTTTAGAGATGGTAATTTATAGTCTGGCATTTCAACCACAAAAAATGAAGTATCTTTTATTTTAAGTGTTTTATGAAGAATAACTGCAGCCATAATAGCCGTAGTAAAACCTAAAATATATAAACTAAGTAGAGTTAACCCTTGTAAGTTTAAAATTCCAAAAATCTTTTTATCAGGAATAATTAATGCAATGATAATCGCATAAACCGGCAAACGAGCAGAACAAGTTGTAAAAGGTGTTACTAATATAGTAATTAGGCGTTCTTTCCACCCTGAAATATTACGAGTAGCCATAACAGCAGGAATAGCACAAGCTGTTCCTGAAATTAATGGGATAACACTTTTACCACTCATCCCAAAACGTCTCATAATTTTATCCATTAAAAAAACAACTCGACTCATGTAGCCTGTTTCTTCTAATAATGAAACAAATAGAAACAAAATAGCAATTTGCGGAATAAAAATAATAATTCCACCAACTCCTGGAATGATTCCCTCTGAAATTAAATTATTTAAAACTCCAGTGGGCATAGTTTTGTTCACATAAGAACTGAGGTTTGCAAATACAGTATCTATAAGATCCATAGGAAGACTTGCCCAGTCAAAAATAGATTGAAAAATTAATAGCAATAGAGTAAAAAATAAAATATATCCAAAAATTTTATGAGTAAAAACCTTATCAAGCTTGGCTCTCAAATCTGTTGCTTTTGAGCGGTCTGCCAAGTATGTTTTTTTTAATATTTCATTAATTTTTTGATACCTGTAAATGGTTTCTTTATGCTGATATTTCTTTAAATTTTTTGAATCGTTTTTAAAATTTAAAAGCGCTTTTTTTTCATCCTCTGAAATCTTATCAGGAAAACTGTTTTGAGTAATCATTAACCATAATTCATATATAGAATATTTTGGATTAATTTCTTTTAATCTGTCAAAATAAGCAGGATCAATTCTGTTGTTAACATTACATAATGGAAATGCTTTTGCTGAATTATACGTTTTTACTATTGCTTTTTTTACCTCTTGAATACCAATCTCAGGGTCTTTTCTAACACTCAATAAAACTACTTCGTTGTTTAATTCATTTTTTAATAATTTTAAATCTATTGTTATCCCTTTTCGTTTCATTTGATCAGCCATATTAATAGCTAAAACTGTAGGTATTTCTAAGTCTTTAATTTGTGAAAAAAGTAATAGATTTCTTTTTAAATTTTCAACATCTGCAACAACAACAATAACATCTGGTGTTTTATCTGATTTAGAATTTAGCAGTGTTTTTAGAACAATTGTTTCATCTAAAGATGTTGGATTGATGCTATAGGTTCCGGGTAAATCAGTAATGATTGCTTTTAAATTACCTTGAAGTTTACTTGAACCTTCTTTTTTATCTACAGTAACCCCAGGGTAATTCCCTACTTTCTGATTTAAGCCCGTTAATTCATTAAATAATGAGGTCTTACCAGTATTTGGGTTTCCTATTAAAGCAACATTAATAGTTTTTTTATAACTCATTATTGGGCTTTAATAATTTTAATTTTTGCCGCTGTTTCTTTTCTAATAGCAAGATGACTCCCGTTTACACAGATATACAAAGGATCGTTTAGTGGGGCTAGTTGAATGAGCTCTACTTCTGCACCTGGCAGACAGCCCATTTCTAACAACTTAAGAGGTATCTCATTAAGAGATTCTTCAGAAATGTAGGCTAATTCGCCAATATGTAGAGATGCTATTGTAGTCACTTAAATATAGATTCCCACTTATGTGGGAATGAGATTAATGAGCAAAGATACTAAACTAGAATGATTCTAAACAAGTTATTTTAGTCGTATTCTCGCTTTAAAATTATTAAGTCTTTTTTAATCTTTTTCATGTCTTCTTTTTCTGTTCCGTCATAAAAACCTCTAATACGTCTTTCTTTATCTATTAAAACAAATTGTTCTGTATGAATAAAATCGTTTTCATCACCATTTCCTTCATCTAAAACTGCAAAATAATTTTTGCGTGCTAAATCATATATATGTGTCTTGGGGCCTGTTGTTATATTCCATTTCCCATCAATAACTCCTTTTTTTATTGCATAGTCTTTAAGTACAGAGACGCTATCAATGATAGGGGTTACTGAATGTGATAAAAACATAATGTCGGCATCATTCTTATAATATTCTTGCAATTCACTCATATTATAAGCCATAGAAATACAAATGGTCTGACAGCGAGTAAAGAAAAAATCTGCAATATAAATCTTACCCTCATAGGTTTTATTAGTGATTTTTTGTCCATTTTGATTGGTGAGCGAAAAATCTGCAATTGTATGATTTTTTTTTAAATTCTTAACTGAAATATCTACCAACCTTGGGTTTATATCTATAGGATTGTAGATTTTTAGTCGTTCTTCTTGAGACATTAATTGATAAAAAACAGTAATGCCAACAATAGAGAATACAATCAAAAAACGAAGTGTGGGAATTGATTTTTTAAAGAAGCCTACATCCATAACTAGAAATATGATGCAA
>Ga0233432_10000665_pt1 | contig 32907 bp, 27 predicted proteins | sample SI_122_August201_6_FD_179870 | JGI IMG/M metagenome (GOLD analysis project Ga0233432, IMG submission 179870) | Seawater microbial communities from Saanich Inlet, British Columbia, Canada - SI_122_August2016_10_MG | ecosystem: Environmental > Aquatic > Marine > Inlet | place: Canada: British... | reverse complement strand
AAAAAAGCAAATCTTCTTAAAATAGAAATAATTAATATTAATCAATTTTTAGAAAAAATAAGTAAATGAGTTATTTAGAAGATTTTAAAACAAAAATTGGTCAAATTGTATTTCAGAATCAATTAAAATCTAATAAGAGAAAGAAAGAAGTCTGTAACCTAGATTCTGCTAAATCAATAGGAATATTATATGATGCTACAAATGAAGAACAGATAAATCAAATTCAACCATTTGTTTCATATTTTTTTAATTTAAAAAAGGATGTAAAAGCATTAGGCTACGTAAATGCAAAAAAATTATTGTATTGTCATACGCCAAAGCTTCAGTACGATTTCTTTTATTTAAAAGATTTGAATTGGTACAAGAAGCCTCAAAATTATATCATTGATAATTTTATTAAAAAAGAGTATGACATTTTAATTAATTTATGTGATAGCTCATGTATTCCAATTAAGTATTTAGTTGCTAGTTCTGTTGCAAGATTTAAAATTGGTCAGCATGAAGATGGTTATGAGATTTATGATTTAATGATTTCTTTGAAAGAAGATAAATCTTTAGAAAAATTAATGTCTGAAATACAACACTATTTACAATTAATTAACAAATAATATGAAAAGAATATTTGGTACTGGAGTTGCTTTGATAACTCCATTTAACGAAGATAAAACTATTGATTATCCTTCCTTAGAAAAATTAATTAATAAAGTAATAGAAGGTGGAATCGATTTTCTAGTTGTGTTAGGTACTACTGGAGAGGCAACATCTATTAATGAGTCTGAGAAAAATGAGTTAATTAATTTCATAGTAAAACTAAATAATAAAAGATTACCGTTAGTTTTAGGGTTAGGGGGAAACAATACTAATAAATTGATTAAAGAAATTAATAATACTGACCTCTCAGATTTTGATGCTATTTTAAGTGTTACACCATACTATAATAAGCCTTCTCAGAAGGGCCTTTATCATCATTATGCTGAAATTTCAAAATCTAGTCCCATTCCAATTATTCTTTATAATGTTCCATCTAGAACAGGTGTTAATATGAGCCCAGAAATAACTATTCAACTTGCTAATGATTTTAAAAACATTATTTCAATAAAGGAAGCCTCTGGTGACATAAATCAAATTAAATATATTTTGAAAAATAAACCTAAAAATTTCGATGTTCTTTCTGGAGATGACGGTTTAACTCTTGAAATAATTCAAAATGGAGGTGCCGGAGTCATATCTGTTATTGGGCAGTCAAATCCAATAGAATTTTCTTCTCTTGTAAAATTTGCACTAAATGGTAAATTATCTGATGCTAAGTTACTTCATGATAAACTATATGGACTTTATCATTATTTATATTCTGAAGGAAACCCATCAGGTGTAAAAGCTTTCTTATCTTTGCAAGGTGTATGTAAAAACTACCTAAGACTTCCATTAGTTCCAATGAGTAGTGAATTATTTAATGATTTTAAAATTTATTTAGCAAATGAGGTTAACTAATATTCTATTAATAATGTTTTCATTTTTTTCTTTTAATTCTACTTCTCAAAATTCATTAATATCATTTTATGATCTAGAAATTCAGTCAATTGATGGTAAAAAAATTGATTTTAAAATGTTTAAAGGCAAAAAGGTCTTAATTGTTAATGTTGCTTCATATTGTGGTTTTACTGGTCAATATAGTGCTTTAGAAGAGCTCTATGAAAGATTTAAAGATGATTTAGTTGTTATTGGCACACCTTGTAATCAGTTTGGAGGTCAGGAACCAAATTCTGAAAAAGAAATTATGAATTTCTGTTCCTCTAAATTTGGAGTATCTTTTTTAATGACTGAAAAATTAAATGTTAAAGGAGATGATCAACATCCACTTTATTCCTGGTTAACAAAAAAAGAGCTAAATGGAAAGATTAAAAGTTCAGTTAAATGGAATTTTCAGAAATATTTAATTGACGAGAATGGTGAAATTTTAAATTATTTTCTTTCTACTACATCACCAACATCGTCTAAAATTGTTTCATTAATTGAACAATAATTAGTATTTATATCTGTTTACTAGATATAAAAAAAATTTAGGAATATTCAAATATTGAATTTAAATTTGTCAAAATTTATTTAATGAAACATTTTTTAACTTTCTCACTTATTGTTTTAACTTTTTTTTCTTGTGGTAAATATCAAAAGATATTAAAAAGTGATGATGTTAATTTCAAATATTCTGAAGCAGTAAAATATTATAAGAATTCAGAATTTAATAAAGCTCTTCCAATTTTTAATGAACTACTACCGATTTTTAAGGGAACATCAAAATCAGAAGAAATATCATATTATTTTGCTTATACTAATTATTCTATAGGAGATTTCTTAATGGCCTCGTATTTATTTGAAAGGTTTTTAATCAATTTTCCTAGAAGTATTCATGCTCAAGAAAGTAAATTTATGATTGCATATTGTCATTATCAAGAAGCACCTGAGTATTCCTTAGATGCTACTAATACTATTTTAGCTATTGATAAATTTCAAGATTTTATCGATAAATATCCAATGAGTGATAGTATAGATAGATGTAATATTTTAATGGATGAACTAAGATTAAATTTATCAAGAAAAGCTTTTGCAAATGCAAAGCAATATCATACAACAGAAGAATACAGAGCCGCTATTATTGCACTTGATAATGTATTAATAGATTTTCCAAGTGTAATAAACAGAGAAGAAATTTATTATTTAATTTTAGAATCTTCTTATTTTCTAGCAATTAATAGTATTCAAACTAAGAAGCTTGATAGATTAAATAAAACCATTGACTATTATAATCAGTTTAATGATAATTTTCCTGAGAGTAGTTATAATGAAGAAGTGAAAAAAATACAATCAAATACTATAAAAACAATTGACGAATTAAAATCAAATACAAATGAAATTTAAAAAAACAGGTGCTGAAAAATCTACAATTACTAGAGAAGTAAATGATTTAACTGAAAAGACAGGAAATGTTTTTAAGGCAGTTTCTATACTTGCGAGTAGAAGTAAACAAATAAATGAGAAAATGAATGAAGAGTTGCTTTCAAAACTTGAAGAATTTGCTTTAGATCAAGAACAACTTGATGAAGTTTTTGAAAATCAAGAACAAATTGCTGTTTCTAGATTCTATGAAAGCTTGCCAAAACCTTGGGCTATTGCTATGCAAGAACTAATGAAGGACGAGATTTATGTTCGTCAGATTGATGAAACTGAAGAAAATGATGCTGAATAATTAGCATATTATGCTAAATGGAAAAAATGTTCTTTTAGGTGTTACTGCTAGTATTGCTGCATATAAAGCAGCAAGTTTAGTTAGATTATTGAAAAAATCCGGAGCCAATGTTCAAGTAATTCAGACACCAAAATCTTTAGAATTTATTACCCCTTTAACTTTATCTACTCTTTCAGAAAATCCTGTTTCTACAAAGATGATTAAAGATGAAGATAAGACTTGGAATAATCATGTTAAATTGGGCCTGTGGGCTGATTTAATGATTATTGCCCCTGCATCTGCCAAAACTTTATCTAAAATGGTCAGTGGTGATTGTGATAACCTTCTAATTGCAACTTATTTATCTTCAAAATGTCCAGTATATTTTGCCCCTGCCATGGACTTAGATATGTTTAAACATCAATCTACTAAAGAAAATATTAAAAAATTAGAAGAAAATTTAAACATACTAATTCCTCCTACAAGTGGAGAGTTAGCAAGTGGCTTATCTGGAGTTGGAAGAATGGAAGAACCTGAAAATATTATTTCTTTTATTAAAGAAAATTTAAATCTAAATCTTCCTTTAAGTTCAAAAAAAGTTTTAATAACTGCTGGTCCTACTCAAGAAAAGATTGATAATGTTAGATATATTTCTAATTATTCATCTGGAAAAATGGGTATCGCTTTATCAAAAGTCGCTGCTGAATTAGGTGCTAATGTTAAACTAATTCTTGGCCCTACAAATCATTCTATCATTCATTCTAATATTGAAATTGTTAATGTCTTATCTGCTGATCACATGTATGATAGAGTATTAGCAAATTTTTCATCAACTGATATTATAATTTGCGCTGCAGCTGTTTCGGATTTTAAGCCTAAAAATCCTGTAAAAAATAAAATAAAGAAACAAACAGGTTTTGATAAAATAGAATTAGTACCAAACAAAGATATACTTCTTGAAATTTCTAAGAAAAAATCTACATCTCAGATTCTTATTGGTTTTGCATTAGAATCTGATAATGAAATAAACAATGCTATTTCTAAATTAAAAAATAAAAACCTTGATTTCGTTGTATTAAATTCTACTAATGATAAAGCTGCTGGGTTTAGTGTAGACACAAATAAGATTACAATAATTGATTCAGACAGTAATATTGAGGAATTTAAGGTAAAAAGTAAATATAATGTCTCTAAAGATATATTTAATAAGATATTAAAAATTAAAAAATGAAATTACTTCAAATAATTTTTTTGATGATTATATCACATTTTTCTTTTTCTCAAGAGTTAATCTGTAATATAATGGTTAATTCTAACCAAGTTCAAACAAGTGACAGACAGATTTTTCAATCATTACAAAAATCACTTTATGAGTTCGTTAATAATACAAAATGGACAGATACAAAAATTGAAAATGAAGAAAGGATTGATTGTTCAATTATGATTAATATAAGTAAAATGATTTCTAATGATGTTTTTGAAGGTACTTTACAGATACAAAGTAAAAGACCTATTTATGGAACATCATACCAATCTACTATTTTTAATTATCAAGATCAAAATTTTAAATTTCAATTTCAAGAATTTCAACCTCTAGAGTTTACTGTAAATACCCACTTAGATAATTTAACATCTGTAATTGCATTTTATATTAATATTATTTTAGCATTAGATTTTTCTTCTTTCTCTGAAGATGGAGGTATGGAATATATTGGGAAAGCTCAAAAGATTGTAAATAATGCGCAAAATGCACCTGAAAAAGGGTGGAAAGCATTTGAAAGTGATAGAAATAGATATTGGTTAGCATATGATTTAGCAGACCCAAGATATTCTTCCTTTCAAAGCTGTTTATACGCTTATCATAGACTTGGCCTAGATAATTTGTCTGAAGAGCCTGATGATGCTAGATTTGAGATTACAGAGGCCCTAGAATCACTAAAAAGTATATACAGAGAAAATCCATCGGCATTCCTATTAAAATTATTTTTTGATGCCAAATCTGATGAAATTGTTAAAATATACTCTGAAGCTTTTCCTAATGAGAAAGCAAGAATTGTAAAGACGCTAGTTGAAATTGATCCTACAAATTCAAGTAAATATCAAAAGATTAACGAATCTAATCAAGGCAGATAAGTGTTGTTAAATCTTAAAATATCTAATTATGCACTTATCGATAATCTTGATATAGATTTTACTGATGAATTTACTGTTATTTCAGGTGATACTGGTTCTGGTAAATCAATTATTCTTGATGCTATTAACCTTATATTGGGTAAAAGAATTGATAAGAAAAAATTAAATTCTAAAAAATGTATTGTAGAAGCATCTTTTAAAATAAATGATGAACATTTAAATTTTTTTAAAAAAAACGATCTTGATTTTGAAAACATAACATTAATCAGAAGAGAAATTAATATTAATGGTAAGATTAGAAACTTTATTAATGATACTCCTGTTTCTGCAAATATTTTATCTAAATTTTCTTCTTTAATTGTTGAAGTTCATGCTCAACACGAAAATTTATTAATTAAAAATAAAATTGAACAATTAAATTTAATAGATAAGGTTGCCGATAATTCTAATGTCTTAATAAATTATCAAAATTTATTTAATTCTTATAATGATTTAAAGGACAGCTTAACTAGTTTTTTAAATAAAAGACTTTTAAATGATGACGAATATAATCTATATAAATTCCATTATAATGAAATAATTGATTCCAAATTACGAATTAACGAAGATCTAGAGCTAGAAAAAGAAATAAGCTTTTATGAAAATTTAACTCATAATTTAGAGATAATTAAAAAATCAAATCATCTAATTTCTTCTGAAGACTTAATTTTAGATAATCTAAATCTTATTAAAAATTATTTGTCAAAATCTGAGAAATTTATTGATTTAGAGAATAGAATTTCATCAGCTATAATAGACTTAAATGATGTTTCAAATGAATTACAAAAATTAAGTGAAGAACTGATTTCAAATAACACTAATATTCAAAAGTTAAATCTCAGATATGATGTGATTAATAGTTTAATGAGAAAACATAATGTTAACACAATTTTAGAACTTTTTGAAATTAGAGATTCTATTAAAGTTAGTATTGATAAATATGAAAATTTTGAAAATGAAAAGAATATTATAACTGATAAAATAAATACATCATTTATTGATCTTGAGAATGCGTCTGTTAAATTATCTAAATCTAGATCAACTATTATTCCAAATTTTGAGACTCAAATTAAAAATATTCTTAAAACACTTGGTATGCCTCATGCTATTTTTAAAGTTTGTTTAGAAAAAACTAGTAACTTTAATATAACTGGCAGTGATAATATTGTATTTAAATTTAGTTCTAACCCTGGAGTAAATGAACAAGAGATTAGTAAAGTAGCATCTGGTGGCGAAATATCAAGATTAGTATTAGCTTTAAAAAATATTATTTCAACTAAAGTTGGAATAAAGACATTAATATTTGATGAGATTGATACTGGTGTTTCAGGTAAAATAGCTAGTTTTATGGGGGATATGATGCGTTCTATTAGTAAGAAGACACAGTTGATATCTATTACTCATTTACCTCAAATCGCATCAAAATCCCAAAAGCATATTAAAGTTTACAAAGAGGTACTTAATGGTTCTACAAGAACAAGAGTTAAAATTCTAAATAAAGAAGAAAGAATTATTGAGATTGCAAGGTTATTAAGTGGAAAAGATATCTCAAAAGCTGCCATTACTAACGCAAAAGAATTGTTAAATCAATAATCCTATATTTGTAAAAATTTTTTTTCATGAATAATAATTTATTAAAGGGTAAGAGAGGTATAATTTTTGGAGCACTAGATAATAAATCTATTGCTTGGAAAGTTGCACAACATGCACACTCTGAAGGTGCCAAATTTGTATTAACAAATGCCCCTATAGCATTAAGAATGGGAACAATAGATCAATTAGCTAAAGAAACTAATTCTAAAGTTATTGCTGCTGATGCTACTAATATGGAAGATTTAAATAATCTTTTTGCTGAATCTGTTAAAGAGTTAGGAGGTAAGATTGACTTTGTTTTACATTCAATTGGAATGTCTGTAAATGTTAGAAAAGGAAATCAATACTATGAGCAAAATTATGATTACACAATGAAAGGTTTTGATGTTTCTGCTCTATCATTTCACAAAGTAATGCAGGCTGCATGGAATTTAGATGCAATGAATGAATGGGGTTCAATTGTTGGTCTCTCATACATTGCAGCTCAGAGAGTATTTCATACATATAATGACATGGCCGATAATAAAGCTGTATTGGAATCAATTGCTCGTAGTTTTGGATATCATTATGGGGTTCGTAGAAATGTCAGAGTAAATACAATATCTCAATCTCCTACAGATACTACTGCTGGAAGCGGGGTAAAGGGATTTGATATTTTTTATAGATTTTCTGATGATTTAGCGCCACTTGGAAATGCTTCTGCTGATGAATGTGCTGCCTACACAATTACATTATTTTCAGATTATACAAAGAAAGTAACAATGCAAAACTTATTTCATGATGGTGGATTCTCGTATATGGGAATGAGTGAAGAGTCTATGTCAAATTATTTAAATGATTCAAAAAAATAATTTTGTTTTATAAAATTATTTTCTTTTTAGTCAATCTTTTCCCAAATATTAAAAGGTTTTGCTGGAAATTATGGTATAATTTTATTTCAAATAGATTTAAAGATGATTATTTTAAATTTATGAATTACGGATATTACAATGAAGAATTAGATATTATTTTAGATAAAGATGATGAACTTGAAAGATATCCAATTCAGCTATATCATCATCTTTGTATTCAAGTAGAATTAAAAGATAAAGTTATTGTAGAAGTTGGTAGTGGTAGAGGAGGAGGGGCAAATTTTATTGCCAGATACTATAAACCTAAATTAATAACAGGCGTTGATTTATCTCCTAATGCTGTTAGTTTATGTAATAAGAGTTATAATTTAGATAATCTTAACTTTTTGGTAGGTGATTCTGCTAAACTACCTTTTGAGGATAATAGTGTTGATGTTATTTTTAATGTTGAATCTTCTCATTGTTATCCATCTATACCAGATTTTATCTCTGAAGTTTGTAGAGTTTTAAAGCCAGGAGGCCATTTTTTATATTGTGACTTAGTCATTGATTCTGATTTAGATGATCATCTTAATAAGTTGAAAAACAATAACCTATCAGATCTTAATTACATTGATATTACGGAAAATATTATTAAAGCATCAGAACTAATGACTGATGATAGAAATAATATTATTAATAAGGTAAATTCTAGTTTCTTAAGAAAAGTGTTAAAATCATTTGCTTCTGTAAAAGGAAGTAAGATCTATAAATCTTTTGTTGATAGGCATTACAGATACATTAGCCTTGTAACTCAAAAGAAATAATTATTTTTTGTGTTTAAAAGAGAGTTGTTTTTTATCTTTTGATACCGAAACATTAATTGTTTCTCCTTTAACAATTTTAGAATCAATAATCAATTCTGATATAGGATCTTCAAATAAGCGTTGTATAGCTCTTTTTAAGGGTCTTACACCATTTTTTCTATCATAACCTTGTTCTGCTATGTAAACTTTAGCAGACTTTGAAATTTTTGCTGTATAGCCTAAATCTTTAATTCTTTTAGTAATGATATTAATCTCAAGATCAATAATTTTTAAAATATCTTCTTTATTTAAAGTTTTGAATAGTATTGTTTCGTCAATTCTATTTAGGAATTCTGGGCTAAATTGTTTTTTTAATGCTTTTTCAATAATTGATTTTGACTCATAATCAAAACTGTTTTCTTTTGCAGAAGTATTAAATCCAATTCCATTACCATAATCTTTAATTTGTCTAGAACCAATATTTGATGTCATGATAATTATTGTATTTCTAAAATCAATTGTTCTTCCAAGACTATCAGTTATTTTACCTTCATCTAAAATTTGAAGAAGAAGATTTGAAATGTCTGGATGTGCTTTTTCAATCTCATCTAACAAAACTACTGAATATGGTCTTCTTCTAACTTTTTCGGTAAGTTGTCCACCTTCTTCGTATCCTACATATCCTGGAGGTGCACCAATTAATCTTGAAATAGCAAATTTCTCCATATATTCACTCATGTCTATTCTTATTAATGCATCTTCAGAATCAAACATTTCAAGAGATAATGCCTTCGTTAAATGTGTTTTTCCGACACCTGTTGGTCCAATAAACATAAAAGAACCAATAGGTTTATTAGGGTCTTTTAATCCTGCACGATTTCTTCTTATGGCATTAACAACTTTTTTTACTGCTTCATCTTGACCAATAATTGATTTGTTAATCTTATTTGCCATGTTAGATAAAACCTTCTTTTCTTTAGATGCGATAGACTGAACGGTAATTCCTGTCATAATACTTACAACATCTTCAATATTTTTATCCGTTACAATTTCTCTTTTGCTTTTTGTAGTTTTTTCCCATTTCCTCTTTTCTTTTTCAAGTGTTTGGATAAGTAGTTTTTCTTCATCTCTTAATTTTGCTGCAACTTCAAATCTTTGTTGTTTAATAGAATTAATTTTATTTGAAGTAGTCTCATTGATTTTATCTTCTAAATCAGTTATTTTTTTTGAAACTTTAATGTTTGTAATATGCACTCTAGAGCCTGCTTCATCTAATGCATCAATTGCTTTATCTGGAAAGAATCTATCACTTATATATCGATTGGTTAGGTGAACACATGACTTTATAGCATCCTCAGTGTATATTACATTATGATGATCTTCATATTTGTGTTTAATATTCATTAAAATTTCAATGGTTTCATCTACACTTGCAGGATTAACTATTATTTTTTGAAATCTTCTCTCTAGGGCGCCGTCCTTTTCAATATGCTGTCTATACTCATTTAGGGTAGTTGCGCCTATACATTGAACTTCTCCTCTGGCTAATGCAGGTTTGAACATATTTGACGCATCAAGTGAACCAGATGCTCCACCCGCACCAACTAAAGTGTGTATTTCATCAATAAATAGGATTATATCTTTATTATTTTCAAGTTCTGTGATTATACTTTTAAGTCTTTCTTCAAATTGACCACGATATTTTGTTCCAGCAACTATAGCTGCTAAATCCAGCATTATGATCCTTTTATTAAATAAATTCCTTGATACTTTTCTATCAACAATTCTTAGGGCAAGCCCCTCAGCAATTGCTGACTTTCCAACGCCAGGCTCTCCTACGAGGATTGGATTGTTTTTTTTTCTTCGACTTAAAATTTGAGAAACTCTTTCTATTTCCTTGTTTCTTCCAACAATTGGGTCCAGTTTTCCTTCTTTTGCATATAATGTTAAATCTCTACCAAAATTATCCAAAACTGGAGTAGTTGACTTTGGAGAATGTTTTTTTGTTTGTGGTTCACTACTTGTTGGTCCAAAAATATCATCATCGTTGAGATCCTCTTCACTATATGGGTTTTTGTCTTCAGATGATATATTAATATTTAATGATTGATATTCTTCTAAAATTATATCATAATCTAGATGTAAATGTTTTAAAGTAGTAGTTACTATATTATTGTCATCTAGTAAAATTGATAGTAAAACATGAATTGTTTTTATTTCATCTTCAACAAGATTTTTTCTTTCTAAAATAGATTTTTTAAGAACTCGTTCAGCTTGTTTACTGAATGATATTTCATTAGAACTAACATTTTGATCAACTATACTAGTTTTAATAGTGTTTTCAATGATAGTTTTTAAATCTTGAGGGTCAACATCAAGATTTTTCAAAACCATAATTGCAGAACCACCTCCGTCTCTAAGAATTCCTAAAAAGAGATGTTCAACTCTAATTGAACTATGTCTAAGTCTTATTACCTCCTCTCTTACAAAGGTAAAAACGTCTTTCATTCTATTTGAAAATCCTGTCTTCATTTAATTATTTTTTAACACCTGCAAGATACTTCAAAAAATCTAATTTTTAATGAGTAAATACTTACTATTTTCTTAACAGATATTGTTCATAACTTAACAACGAAAAACTAGTGTTTTTATTACCGTAAAGAGAGTAATTTTATTTAATTTGTTAAACATAATATTAAACAAATATCTACATGATAGAAGGAGAAAAAATCATTGCAATAAATATTGAGGAGGAAATGAAATCTAAGTACATTGATTACTCAATGTCTGTTATTGTTTCTAGAGCTTTACCTGATGTAAGAGATGGATTAAAACCTGTTCATAGAAGAATACTTTTTGGTATGCATGAACTTGGTATAAGATCTAATACAGCATATAAAAAATCGGCAAGAATAGTTGGGGAAGTTCTTGGTAAGTTTCATCCACATGGAGACACAGCTGTATATGATGCAATGGTAAGAATGGCGCAAGAGTGGAGTTTAAGATATATGATGGTTGATGGTCAAGGGAATTTTGGATCAATTGATGGGGATAACCCTGCTGCAATGAGATATACTGAAGCTAGAATGAGAAAAACTACTGAGGATATGCTTCTTGATATTGATAAGGAAACAATTGATTGGAATGATAATTTTGATGATACTCTAAAGGAGCCTTCTGTTCTTCCAGCTAGGCTTCCTAATTTATTATTAAATGGAACTACTGGTATTGCTGTTGGAATGGCTACGAATATGCCTCCTCATAATTTAACTGAAATTGTTAATGGAACAATAGCGTACATAGAAAAAAGAGGAGATATCGAAATATCAGAAATAATGGACCATGTTAAGGCTCCAGATTTCCCAACAGGGGGAACTATTTACGGTGTCGATGGGGTTAAATCTGCTTTTGAAACAGGAAGAGGAAGAATTGTGGTTAGAGGTAAAGTTAGATTTGAAGAAAATAATGGAAGAGAATCTATTATTGTTGAAGAAATTCCATACATGGTTAATAAATCAAACTTAATTAAACAAACTGCAGATCTAGTAAATAGCAAGAAATTAGAGGGTATTTCTGATATTAGAGATGAATCTGATAGAAATGGTATGAGAATTGTTTATGACTTAAAAAGAGATTGTATTCCTAATATTGTTCTTAATAAGCTTTATAAATTTACTGCACTACAGTCCTCTTTCAGTGTAAATAATATTGCATTAGTTGCAGGAAGACCAAGATTATTAAATCTTAAAGAACTAATTCAATATTTTGTTGAACACAGACATGATGTTTTAGTAAGAAAAACAAACTTTGAATTAAAGCAAGCTGAGAAAAGAGCTCATATTTTAGAAGGTTTATTAATTGCATTAGACAACCTAGATGCAATTATCAAGCTAATTAGATCATCTAGAACTCCTGAAGATGCGAGGAATGGTTTAATATCCAATTTTTCATTGTCTGAAATTCAAGCTAAAGCAATTCTTGATCTTAGACTTCAAAAGCTTACAGGTCTTGAAATGGATAAAATCAAGACAGAACATGAAGAAATAATGAAAAGAATTGAAAGATTTAAAGAAATTCTTTCTGATGAAAATTTAAGATACACACTTTTAGTTGACGATTTAAAAGAAGTAAAAGAGAAGTATGGAGATGAGAGAAGATCTAATATTGAATTTTCTTCTTCTGAAGTAAGTATTGAGGATATGATTCCTAATGATGAAGTTCTTATAACAATCTCTCATTTAGGATATATAAAAAGAACAACGCTTTCAGAATATAGGTCTCAAGGTAGAGGAGGGGTTGGTTCAAAAGGAGCAACAACTAGAGATGAAGATTTTGTAGAAGAAATGGTAATGGCAAATAATCACGATTACATGTTATTCTTTTCAGAACAAGGAAAGTGCTTTTGGCTAAAGGTTTATGAAATACCTGAAGGAAGTAAAACTTCAAAAGGAAGAGCAATTCAAAATATTATCAATCTTCCAAAAGATGATAAAATAATGGCTTACATAAACACTAAAGACCTTAAAGATGAAGAATATATTAATTCTCATTTTATTATGATGTGTACAAAGAAAGGTGTTGTTAAGAAAACTTCTTTAGAGGCATACTCAAGACCAAGAACTAATGGAATTAATGCTATTACCATTAGAGAAGGTGATCAATTATTGGAAGCAAAAATGACAACTGGTAATTCTCATATCATGATGGCAGTAAAATCTGGAAAAGCAATTCATTTTGAGGAAGAGAAGGTTAGATCTATGGGAAGAACAGCTGCCGGAGTTAGAGGTATTCGTCTTGCTAATGATAATGATGAAGTTGTTGGAATGATTTGTATTGAAGATACAAATTCAAGCGTATTAGTTGTTGCTGAAAATGGTTATGGTAAAAGATCTGCTGTTGAAGATTATAGGATTACGAACAGAGGTGGTAAGGGAGTAAAAACAATTAATATTACTGATAAGACTGGTCCTTTAATTTCCTTAAAAAATGTTTCTGATACCGATGATCTCATGGTGATTAATAAATCTGGAATAACAATAAGGATTGGAGTTGACACTTTAAGAATAATGGGAAGAGCAACTCAGGGTGTAAAACTAATTAGATTGAGAGAAGAAGATTCTATAGCTTCTGTTGCAAAAGTTTCAAAATTTGAGGCAGACGAAGAAGAATTAGACACATTAGAAACTGATGAAAATATTAATTCTGAACAATTAGAAAATGAAGAGCTTGATTCAAGTTTAAATGATTCTGATAAAGAGAAATCTAATGACTCAGAGCTTAATGAAAATTCTAATGTAGATGATAAATCAGAATCTGAAAACACAAAAAATGAAGACGAAGATCCTCCTAATTTGTTTTCAGATATATAATTATCAGATAAATTCTTTCATAATACACTAGAAAAATATTTTTTTTAATATATTTTTGTTGTCCTTTAAACAAAATATATTTAAAATGTCAAAATTCAATTTTTTTCTAATTACACTTTTATTTACTAACCTTAGTGTATTTTCTACTAATGACAATGAGCCAGTATTATTAAAAAGTGCTAGCACTAATCCTGTCGATATACCTTTTGAAAAGTGGCAGTTTCCAAATGGATTAAAAGTATTGATACACGAAGATAATTCTGATCCTCTAGTTCATGTTCATGTAACTTATCATGTAGGTTCAAATAGAGAAACAGCTGGAAAATCTGGATTTGCTCATTTTTTTGAACATATGATGTTTCAAGGTTCTGAAAATGTTCCTGATGAAAAACATTTTAAGATTATTAATGATGCTGGTGGTAATATGAATGGAAATACAACTTCTGATAGAACAGTTTATTTTCAGACGGTTCCATCAAATTATCTTGAAACAGCACTATGGTTAGAAGCAGATAGAATGGGGTTTTTATTAAATGCTGTAACTCTTGAAAAATTTGAAAATCAAAGAGATGCGGTAAAAAATGAAAAATATCAAAATCAAATTAGTCAACAATATGGTATGAATTATGAGATTTTGGGTCAAAATTTATATCCACCATCACATCCATATAATTGGCCTGTTATTGGCTATGTTGATGATCTAGATAGAGCAACACTAGAAGACCTTAAAAACTTCTTTTTAAGATGGTATGGGCCAAATAACGCAATATTAACAATAACAGGAGATGTTAAAAGTGAAGATGTTCTTCCATTAGTACAAAAATATTTTGGTTCAATACCAAGAGGAGCTGAAGTAAGAAAACTTGGTTCTATGGTCCCTAGATTATCTTCTGATGTGTATTCAGGTTACACTGATAATGTTTATTTACCACTAACCGACATTGTTTTTCCAACAGTTCCAAACTACCACAAAGATGAAGCTCCACTTGATATGCTTGCAGCATTAATGGGAGAGGGTAAAAAATCAATATTTTATAAAAACTTTGTTAAATCGGAAAAGGCTATTCAAGCAAATGTTGGTCATCCTTGTAGAGAACTTTCTGGAGAATTTCATTTCACAGTTCTAACATTTCCTGATTGGCAAGAAGATCAAGGTATTTATTTCAATAATATTGAAGCTGACATAAGAAATACTATTGCTGAATGGTCAGAAAAAGGTTTTTCTGATGAAGATTTAGAAATGGTTAAAACTGAAATGATAAGTCAAAGTTTTGACATGAAAACATCAATTTCATCAAAAGCTTCTATGATTTCTTCATGGGAGTGGAAGGGTAGAGGAAAACATAATGTATCTACTGAAATAAATAGATATAAAAATGTTACTAGAGCTGATGTAATGCGTGTTTTTAATAAATATATAAAAAACAGAAAAGCAGTAATTAATCAGGTTCGACCTAAAAGTCCTTTTGTAAAGGAATTAGATTCATTAATTAGTAGAAATCCAAATGCTAATTTAATTCTTAAAGAAGATCCTCAATATGATAATTTAATTTATAATAAATCTAATAGTGAATTTGATGCATGTTGTAGACATACTCAGCCTGAGGCTACAGCTCCAAAGACTCCTAAGATTCCAGAGTTTCATAAAGAAAGTTTTGATAACGGTCTCAAAACTATTTTTTCTCAAACTAATGAGGTTCCAAAAGTTTATATTAGACTTAAAATTAATGGAGGCTCATTACTTGAAGACAGTAAAAAAACAGGATTATCTGATTTTACTGCTCAAATGATGAATGAAAGTACATTAAAAAAATCATCAGAAGATATAAGTGTAGAATTACAGAAACTAGGTAGTACAGTTACATTTTCTTCTGAAGATGATATGACTGTATTATTTATTGAATGTTTATCAGAAAATTATTCCAAAACATTAGATTTAGTTGAAGAAAAATTATTATCACCTGCATTTAATGATGAAGATTTTAAGAGAATCAAAAAAAGTAATGTTGAAGGTCTAGAATCTATGAAGAAAAATTCTCAATACTTAGCAGGAACTGCAATGTCTAATGTATTATTTGGAGATTCTCCTTTTGGTAGATCCATGACTGAAAAAAGTATTAAAAAAATTAAGGTTAAGGACGTTAAAGAGTTTTATAATAATTACTCCCCAAATATTAGTGAACTAGTTGCTGTTGGTAATATTAGCAAAGAGGATTTTTATAAAGAATTAGATTTTCTCAGAAATTGGGAAAATAAAAATATTTCTATACCATCTGGTTTTGAGTTCCCTGAAGATAATACAACTCAAATATATTTATTAGATAAAGAAGGTGCTTCACAATCATTTATTCTAATGGGGCATAAATCTAATACATTTGATACTGATGGTGAATTTTTTAAGTCCCAGGTAATGAATAAATCATTAGGAGGGGGAGCTAGCGGAAGATTATTTTTGAATTTAAGGGAAGATAAAGGATTTACTTACGGTGCATATTCATTTTATCAGGGTAATAAACAAACAGGAATGTTTGGTATACAGACAAGTGTAAAGACAGAAGTAACAGATAGTGCCTTAACAGAGATATTTTCTATTTTAGATAGCTATACAAATACCGGTCTAACAAATGAAGAGTTAAGTTCAACTAAAGAATCATATTTAAATTCTGCAGCTATGAAATATGAAACTCCAAACCAGAAATTAGGATTTCTTAATAGAATACTAACATATGATTTAGATCCATCATATATAGATAAGCAAGCAGATATTTTGAATGATATGACATTAACTGAAGTTAATTCTTTAGCATCATCAAAAATTAAACCAAATGAAATGGCAATTGTTATAGTAGGAAATAAATATCTTATTAAAAAGAAATTAGAAAATCTTTCTTCCAATAAAGATGGTATGAAATTCGACTTTAAAATAAATGAAATAAAATATTAAAATGAAAAACCTTATAATTATACTTTCTCTACTTTTTTCTTCTGTAGCTGTAGCTCAGAAACATAATATTGTTAATGCTTCAATTGCTTTAAGAAATGCTGAAAAAGCTAAAGGAGATGAAATAGGAACTTTACTTAAAGAAGCAAAAGAATATATTGATGAAGCATATAATAATGAAAGTACATCAAATGAAGCAAAGATGTGGAATTACAGAGCTCCAATTTATCTAGAAATTGCATTAAAAAAACCTGAACTAGATGAAAATGCAATTATTAAAGCTACTGATGCACATTTAAAATGTTTACAAAAAGGGAAGAAAGATAGAATTATTGTTCGTAAATGGACGTCTAAAGAAGATATATTAGCTGGTCTTATTCAGTGTGGATATAAATTATTTAATCTTGGTATTGATTCTTATAATGAAGGTGATTATAGAAAATCGTTAACTTATTATGAAAAGATATTTGCAATTGTTCCATTTGACGAGGAAGATCAACTTAAGAGAGGTAATATAACCAAAGAAACAATTCTTTATAATTCTTATTTTTCTTCTAATAAGTTAAAAGATGACTCTAAATCTAAGGAGTTTTTACAGAAATTAATTGATATCAATTTTAATGAACCGGCTATTTATATTCATATGAGTGATATTTTTAAGAGAGAAGGAAATATTGAAAAAACAATTGAATATTTGAATTTAGGAAGAGATATGTTTGAAGATGATCAATCTCTTATTAATACAGAGATAAACCTATATATTGAACTTGGTAGAACAAGTGAATTAGTATCTAAACTAGGGGAGGCAATAAATTTAGATCCTGAAAATAGTTTATTGTACTTCAATAGAGGAACAATATATGACCAAGAAGGTCAGTTAGAAAATGCTGAAAAGGATTATTTAATGGCTATTGAGCTTGACCCTTCCTCTTTTGGTAGTAACTATAATCTTGGAGCTTTATTTTTTAATAAAGCCGTTGAGCTAAACAACTCTGCCAATTCAACTAGTGATGATAAAAAATATAAATCACTAAAAAAACAAGCCGATAATTTCTTCGACAAGGCTCTTCCTTATCTTGAAAGTGCTTATACATTAAACTCTAAAGATAAAAATACTTTATTATCTCTCAAGCAATTATACTATATGAAAGGGGATTATAAAAAATCTGACGAGATGAAAAAAATTATTTCTGAACTATAAAAAAAATTAACGCAACTGAATTGCGTTTTAAATTTTAAATTTGTAATTAAATAAAACACATGAAAAAACTAATAATACTATCAATTGCATTTTTTATTAATTCTACTATATCTAATGCTCAATACTCATTGTTTTCTCTGAAAAACAACAAAATATCTAAAATAAAAAAAGAAGTTGTAAAAACAGATCCAATTAAAGATAAAACAAAAGGATGTGAAGTTTTTGATGGATTATTTAAAATTTATCAAAATAAAAAAAACGGTAAGTCTTTTATAGAAATTGACACATCTCACTTGGATAAAGAATTTATTTATTTCAGCTACATTGAGAATGGTGTTACTGATGCTGGAGCTGTTAAAGGAAGCTACAGGGGTTCAAAGATTATTAAGATTAGTAAATTTTATAATAAGATTGATTTTACAATCAATAATACCAGATATTATTTTGACGAAGAAAGTCAATTATCTAAAGCTTCAAATACTAATATAAATACGCCATTAATTATTTCTGAAGAAATCATTGTTAAAAGTGGTGATAAAACTAGATTTCTAATAAATGCAGATAATATATTTTTGAATGAGTCATTACAACAGGTGAAATATTCTTATCCTGGTGGCTACAAAGGTTTTAGATTAGGAAATTTAAGTAAAAGTAAAACTAGATATAATAAGATCAGAAATTATCCTGAAAATACAGATGTTGTAGTTAACTATTATTATGAAAGTAAATATCCATCAAGAAGGGGAGGAGAAGCAATAACAGATTCGAGAAATGTTTCGGTTCTAGTACAACATAGTCTTGTAAGAATGCCTGATGATAATTATATCCCTAGAACAGATGATACTAGAGTTGGATTTTTCACCACTCAATCTAATCATATGACAACTTTAGATCAGGTAAACTATAGAGACTTTATTAATCGATGGAGATTAGAGAAAAAGGACACAACAAAAGAATTTTCTGAGCCAGTAAAGCCAATAGTTTACTGGATTGAGAATACAACACCACTAGAATTTAGAGATATTATAAAGGAAGGTGTTGAAAGATGGAATATTGCATTTAAAGAAGCAGGTTTTATTAATGCCATTCAAGTTAAGATTCAACCAGATACAGCAGAATGGGATGCTGGAGATATTAGGTACAATGTTCTAAGATGGACATCATCTCCAAATCCACCATGGGGTGGTTATGGTCCATCTTTTGTAAATCCAAGAACTGGAGAGATATTAGGTGCAGATATTATGCTAGAATGGTCATATGTAACAAATAGAATTGTTGCTGATAATTTATATAATGATAACAGTTTGGAAGATAAAAATTGTTGTACAGCAGCGCATTTTCAACAAGTTGAAAATTTTCTAGGAATTAATCATATAAAAAATATGAATCTTGGTGAAGAAATGGAAGAAGAATTAGTTAAGCAATCATTATATCGTTTAGTGCTTCATGAAGTTGGGCATACAATAGGACTAAATCATAATTTTAAAGCAAGTGCTTTACTTACTACTGATGAATTAAATAATAAGGAAATAGTTGATGAAAAAGGAGTTACATCATCCGTAATGGATTATCCTGCTATTAATATTAATAAAAATCCTGAAAATCAAGCATTGTTTTTTGATATTAAGCCAGGTTTTTATGATATATGGGCTATTCAATTTGGTTATACACAATTTAGTGAAAATGAAGAAGAAGGTCTTGATAAAATTCTTTCTAGATCAACTGAAAAAGAATTAGCATTTGCAAATGATGCTTTAGATATGAGATCTCCAGGCAAAGGGTCTGATCCAAATGCTATGATTTATGACCTTTCTAGTAACCAACTTGATCATTCAGTTGATAAGATTAATATGGTTGTAGATATATTAAAAAATCTTAAATCTAAATACACATCAGATAATGATACCTATGAGGAGTTATACAGATCATATATTAATCTTGTTTATTCTTATTTTCAAGCTTTAAACATTGTTACTCGACAAATTGGAGGTGTTTATATTGATTTGTCACACACCGATCAGGATTCAGAAAAAAAACCTTTTGAAAGTGTAGATAAGGAAACACAAAAGAAAGCCATGGATATTTTAGCTAAATATGCTTTTAGTAATAAGATTCTTCTACAAGAAGATTTATTTCCTTATTTAATGAAGCAGAGGAGAGGTTTTAATGTTTCAACAGACCCAACAATTCATCAAAGAATTTTAAGATATCAAAATTATCTTTTAAATCATCTTCTTAATTCTAGAGTACTTTTGAGAATATCTAATTCATCATTATATGGAAATGAATACAAGCTTCCATATTATATGATTGATCTTAGAAATTCAATTTTTGCTAGTGATATTGACAAAAATGTTTCTACAATTAGACAAAATATTCAGGTTTCTTATGTAAATAGATTATTATCTATAGTAAATCCTAAATCTTCTTACGATAATCTTGCTAAGACATCTGCATATTATAATCTTAATTGGCTTAAAGATAATTTAGATAGTAAGGTAGGTAATCTTCAAACAAGACAACATAAAGATTATATATTGTATTTAATTGATTCTTTAGAATCTAACAAGTAAAGTATATAAGCTGATTTAACAATTTAACATAATATTAATTATAGGACAGTATAATGTTTTATTTAATCTAGTATATGATATTAGTAAACTATAATGATTATAAAGAATACTCTGTAAAAATATACGACATTCGTATGGCAATGAGTGTTTTAAATTGGGATCAAGAAACAAAGATGCCAAAAAACGGAAGTAAATTTAGAGCTCAGCAATTATCTACACTTGCAAATATTGCTTATGAATTATCTACTGATGATAAATATGGTAAATTATTAGAAACTTTAAATAACGATCAATCATTAAATTCTGATCAAAAGCGTAATATATTCTTATCAAGAAAGGAATTTTTAAAAAATAAAAAGTATTCATCTGACTTTATAGTAAAGCAATCTAAATTAATTTCTAAAGCATTTAATGACTGGAGATTTGCAAAAGAAAAAAATAATTTTAAATTGTTTCAAAATTCTCTTAAAGAACTTGTTGAATTAAGAAAAGAAGAATGTGAATTAATTGGGTATAAAAATCATCCATATGATGCTTTACTAGATAGATATGAGCCTAATTTAACAACAAAGGATGTAGATTTAATTTTTCAAGACATAAAAGATAAATTAGTTCCTTTTATAAAAAGAATAGCTGAAAATAATCATGTAGATGAATCTTTCTTTTATCAATCATATGACTATAACAAGCAATGGGATTTTGGTATTAAATTATTAAAACAAATGGGTTATGATTTTGATTCTGGAAGACAAGATATTTCTGCTCACCCCTTTTCATCACATTTTTCTCCACAGGATGCTAGAGTAACAACAAGAATTGATGAAAATAATCTTTCAGAAATGATATGGAGTTGTATTCATGAAGGTGGTCATGCACTTTATGAGCAAGGAATTTTAACTGAAAATTATGGAACTCCTTTAGGTAATTCGGTTTCATTAGGAATTCATGAGTCTCAATCAAGGTTATGGGAAAATCATGTTGGAAGAAGCTTAGAATATTGGAAGAATAACTTTTCAAGCTTAAAGTCTTTATTTCCTGAGAAATTAAGAAATATCGATTATTATAAATTTTATGAAGCAACTAATAACGTTAAACCTTCATTAATAAGAACAAATGCTGATGAGCTTACTTATCATTTACATGTTCTTATTAGATATGAAATTGAAAAAGGACTAATCGAAGGAAGTTATAATGTTGAAGATTTACCGTCAATATGGAATAAAAAATATTTTGATTATTTGGGAATTAATGTTCCTAATGATTCTAAGGGCGTTTTACAAGATATTCATTGGTCACATGGAAGTTTTGGTTATTTTCCTACATACACAATAGGTAGTTTCTATGCTGCTCAATTTTATCATAAAGCATCATATGAAATTGATAACATAGAAAAAAAGATTGTAAATGGAGATTTTACTGAGCTTTTAGGTTGGCTAAGAAATAATATTCATAAACATGGTGAGCGATATGATGCAAAAGTTCTTTGTGAAAGAATTACTGGCGAAGAACTCAATTTTAAATACTTTATGCAATACGTTACAAAGAAATATTCAAAAATATATAATCTATCTTAACCCTCGCAACTACTACAAGAAACTAGATTCGTAACCATCTCTTTAGATACACTTTGACTTCTTTGATAGTAAAGAGTCTTCACTCCTAGCTTCCATGCTTCTAAAATTAAGTTATTTACTTCTTTTACTGGTAAATTAGATGGAATATTTAAATTTAAGCTTTGAGCTTGATCAATATATTTTTGTCTAATTGATGCTTGTTGTATAATTTCTAATTGACTTATCTCTTTAAAAGTTTTAAAAACACCTTTTTCGTTATCATCTAATTCATTTAAATGACTAACGCTACCGTTGTTTAGCATAATACTTCTCCAGGTTTCTTCATTATCAATACCTTTTTCTTTAAGTAAAGCTTCTAAATATTTATTTTTTCTCATGAAGTTTCCTTTTGCAAGACCTGCTTTATAGTAATTACTATATAATGGTTCAATTCCTGGGGATGCCTGGCCTAAGATAGCTGATGATGAAGTTGTAGGAGCAATAGCTAACAAAGTAGTATTTCTTCTACCATATCCTTCTAAAACCTCAGGTTCTCCATATATTCTTGCAAGTTCTATTGTTGCTTTTTCAGATTTTTCTTGAATGTCTTTAAAAATTTTATTTGTTAATTGTTTTGACTCCAGACCTTCAAAGGGTATCATATTTCTTTGTAAGTAGGAATGCCACCCTAGAACACCTAATCCTAAGGCTCTATGTCTTTTAGCAAAATTGTGAGCATTTTCTAAGTAATGATTGCCTTTTGTTTTTTTAATGAATTCTTCTAGTACTGCATCTAAGAAAAAAGTAGCTAGTTTAACAGTTTCAGTATCTTTCCATTCATCATACATTTCTAAATTTAATGATGATAAACAGCAAATAAATGATTCGTCTTTACTTGATGGTAGAACAATTTCAGAACACAAATTACTTGCATTAATCATCATTCCTTTATCCTTGTATACTTGGGGTTTATTTCTATTAATATTATCTGTAAAGAATATATATGGTAATCCTTTTTGTTGTCTATTTTCAAGAACTTTTGCCCAGGTTTTTCTTTTGTCCATGTCTCCTTCTATCATTTCATTTAACCAATAATCTGGGACACATACTGCATAAAATAAATTTTGAATTGGGCTACCAATACTTTTAATAGATAAAAATTCTTCTATATCGGGATGATCAATGTCTAAATATGCGGCAAAAGCTCCTCTCCTAACACCACCTTGAGAAATAGTATCCATTGTAGTATCAAATAGTTTCATGAAACTAACAGCACCACTACTCTTACCATTGTCTTTAACAGCACTTCCTCTTTCTCTTAAAGAGCCAAAATAGCCTGAAGTTCCACCGCCAATTTTTGTTTGCATTATTACTTCACCAAGTTTGTGTGTAATATCTTCTATTCTGTCTGGTACATGAACATTAAAACAAGAGATTGGCAAGCCTCTCTCTGTTCCCATATTAGCCCATATTGGTGAGCTTAGGCTCATCCAGCCTCTTTCTACCATCTCCTTAAATGCTTCCTTTAGCTCTGGTCTAAATAGGTTTTTAGCAGCTGCTGAACATACTCTATCAATGGCACCTTCAACGGACTCTCCTTGAAGTAAATAACCTCTGTTTAAAATTTGCTGGCTTTCTGTATTTTTCCACCAATATCTTTCTCTAACTTCACTCATATTTAATGGAATTTAAAATAAATCTAAAGCAGTAATGCTCTTATCGTGTTTTGTATATTCTACAGGTCTTTTTGCAAAGAAATCATCCATACTATTGGAGAACACTTCATTTTCAAACCATGCAAGAGGTTCATATTTATCATAAGGTACATTAAACACTTTTTCAAAACCTATTTGATTAAGACTTTCATCTGCTCTGTATTTCATAAAGTTTAATAAGTCTTCTTTTTTAACAAATTCGAGCTCTCCTTTTTCAAATATCCAATCCAATAGTCTACTTTCAATCTCTATAGATTCTTTTACAACATCTGTAATCTTATCTAATGTTTTTTGATTGAAAAATTCTGGGTGTTCCTCCTTAATTTTGTTAATAATATACATTCCTGCGTTAGCATGAAGTTGTTCGTCTATTGATGTCCATGCAATTATGTTACTAACATTTTTCATGTGACCTTTGAATCTTGTAAAAGAAAGGATGATTGCAAATTGACTAAATAAAGAAACGTTCTCAATAAGTATAGAAAATAGAATTAGTGAAATAGCATATTCTTCTTTATCTTGGGATTTTGCATTTGAAAGTGCAGCCGATAAATAATCTACTCTTTCTTTAATGATAGGAATTTCAATTAGCTTTTCAAATTCATCATTATAGCCTAAAACTTCAAGCAATCTTGAATAAGCTTCTGAATGTCTAAATTCACACTCTGCAAAGGTACTTCCAAGTCCATTGAATTCTGGTTTTGGCAAATGACTATACAGGTCTCCCCAAAAAGTTTTTACATTAACTTCAATTTGTGCAATAGCTAGTAAGGCATTTTTTACTGCATTCTGTTCAGTCTCAGAAAGGTGTGACAAAAAATCTTGTGTGTCAGCTGTAAAGTCAACTTCTGAATGAACCCAAAAAGACTTGTTTATTGCATCTGTAAAGTCAGTAACCTCTGGGTATTCAAAAGGTTTGTAATTTCTTCTATAGTCAAATATTCCCATATAAATGTGTTTAATAAATTAATAAATTGCGAGTGTTTTACTCTTGATTTAAATTCTAAATTTGTCCAAAACAAGCACGGTTTTGGTTGCGTTTTAAATGCTTTAAGAGTAAAGAACTATTGCAAGTATAATGATTTATTCAAACGATTTTTTAAACATATTAAATCAAAATGTAATATTTATTAACAGCTAAAATTCATCTAATTTTTAGGATATAAGCTCATTGTAAGTTAACAGTTATAAAGAAAAAAATCTTATATTTTTTTTAAAAAAATTAAAAACATTTTATTTTTTTTTGTTTTGTAATTGATAAACATTATAAATTTTGGAAATAGAACAAAAAAAGAGACTGATATATCAGTCTCTTTTTATTTATAAAATAATTACTTATTTAACATCGACAAGCTCAACATCAAATATTAATGTTGCATTTGGAGGAATTACTCCACCAGCTCCTCTTTCACCATAAGCTAAGTCAGATGGTATGATAAAAGTAGCCTTCCCTCCTATTTTTAGATACGAAATTCCTTCATCCCAACCTTTGATAACTCTTCCTTTGCCAAGAACAAATTCAATAGGCTGATTTCTATCTAGTGAGGAATCAAATTTAGTACCATCTATTAATTTACCAGTGTAGTGAACAGATACTGTTTTTCCATTTTCAGCCTGTACCCCAGATCCTTCTTTAACCATAATATAGCCAAGTCCTGATTCTGTTATTGTTGCACCCTCCATTAGTTTTTTGTTTGCAGCAGCAGTCTCTTTTGCTTTCTTTTCAGCTTCTTTTTCTAATCTTATTTGTTCTGAAGAAAAGACTTTAACAGCATCAAAACTTTTTGCTTTACTACCAATTCTTGAAATAGTTACAGATTCCATGACATCGTCTTGAGCAATTGAATTAACAACATCCATTCCTTCAGTTACATTGCCAAATACGGAATGTTTTCCGTCTAGCCAAGAAGTTTCTTTGTGAGTAATAAAAAATTGAGATCCATTTGTTCCAGGCCCTGAATTAGCCATTGATAAAACACCACCTTTGTCATGTTTTAGATCTGGATGAAATTCATCAGCAAACTTATACCCTGGATCTCCCATTCCATTTCCGTCTGGACATCCACCTTGAATCATGAAATCAGCAATTACTCTATGAAACTTAATTCCATCATAGTAGGGAGTACCTAAATCTTTTCTTTTATTTTTCATTTTTCCTTCGGCAAGTGCAATAAAGTTTGCAGTAGTTAAGGGAGTTTTTTCAAATTCTAATTTTAAAGTAATCTCACCTTTATTTGTTTTTATATTAGCATAAATTCCGTCTTCCATATTATTATAGTTATTATTATTAGTACTTGTACAACTTATTCCAACTAGCAGTGCTAGTGATAAAAATATATTTTTCATTTTATTTTTTTTTATTTAATTCTTCTTTATAATTATTAATTATTTCTTCAACTTTTTTTATTGTTTCATGAACATTAACTGAAGAAATTCCACCAGCAGCATTTGTATGACCGCCACCATTAAAATATTTATTAGCAATGATATTTACTTTAAAATCACCTTTAGATCTAAGAGATAACTTAACAACTCCTTCCCTTTCAACAATAAAGGCAGCAAATATAATATCTTTAATAGCAAGAGCATAATTTATTATACCTTCTGTATCTCCTTTTTTAAAATTAAATCTCATTAATTCCTCATTGGTTAACGAAATTATAGCCGAATTGTTTTCTGGATACAATAATAATTTATCATTAATACAATGTCCTAACAGTTTCATTCTGTCTGCAGATGAATTATCGTATACAAGATCATGAATCATTGTGCTTCTAGCACCTTTATCAATCAATTTGGCAATTATATTATGAGTTTTAGAAGTTGTAGAATTATATTTGAAAGAGCCGGTATCTGTCATAATTCCAGTGTACAAACACTCCGCTATGTCTTGGTTTATATTGACAGTTAGATTCATTAAATCAAGAACTTCATAAAGTAGTTGTGCTGTTGAACAAGAATTTGGATCTGAAAAAATTAAATCTGCAATTTTCATGTCTGGGTCTTGATGATGATCAATTAATACTTTATAAGCATCTGTGCTAAAAACTGAGTCAGAATATTTGTCTAATCTATTTTTACTATTAAAATCAAGCATAATAATTAGCTCTGCAGAATTAGTAATTCTATTAGCTAATGTTTCATTTCCATCATATTCAATAACTTTCTCATTTCCAGGCAACCAATGTAAAAAAGAAGCATAATCATTTGGAGTTATAACACTAACATCATTACCTAAGTTTGTTAAAAGATTATATAAAGCTAGAGAAGAACCCATTGCATCCCCATCTGGGCCCCTATGGGTAGTTATCACAATATTCCTTTTTTGTGATAATAAATCTCTAAACTTTTGTGCCATTTCTTTCATCGAATGCAAAAATAAGAATAAAAACAAAAGCCCAGTTTGTAATAATTTCTAATTTTGCAGCAAATTTTTAAAAAAATACAATGAGCAATTTAACATTTACAATGGTTAAGCCTGAAGCTGTTGAGGCTGGAAATACTGGAGCAATTCTAAATAAGATTGAAAACGCTGGTTTTAGAGTAGTTGCAATGAAAAAAGTCCTCTTATCTAAAGAACGAGCAGGTGAGTTTTATGCTGTTCACAGAGAAAGACCGTTTTATGGTGAGCTAGTTGATTATATGTCTAGTGGACCAATTATCGCTGCAATACTTGAAAAAGATAATGCAGTTCTTGATTTTAGAACATTAATAGGAGCAACTGACCCATCAGAGGCTACTGAGGGAACTATCAGAGCTGAATTTGCAGAAAGTAAGGCAAAGAATGCTGTTCATGGCTCAGATTCTGATGAAAATGCTTTAATTGAAGCTGATTTTCATTTTTCAAAGGAAGAGAGATTTTAAGCACTATTTAAAAATTATTTCTGTAATATATTTTTTTCCTACTCTAGAATTAATTTGTTTTAGTATATCTGTTTTCCGATAGCTGAATTCATTTCTTAGATTTGAAGACTTTAATTTTACAAAAAGTTTGCCTTTGTATACTTTGGCATCAATAACATATTTTTGAAGATTTTCTCCAATTATATCATTCCATATCTCCAGAATATCCAGTTTTAATAGTCTTTCAGATAACTTTGGATTTCTTAAAATTTTTCTCATAACAGACGATAATGAACTCATATTTGAACTAGATTTTCTCATTTAATTACTAATTTTAAAAATGTTATAATCTACTCCTGTTTTATTTAAAATTTCTTTACTTCTTTGCTCATGTGTATCAGTAATGAATACTTGAGAAAACATCCCTTTTGAAGTAAAAGAAATTAGCTGCTCTACCCTATTATCATCTAATTTATCAAAAATATCGTCTAATAAAAGAATTGGTTTAAAACCTAATTTTTCTGTAATAAAATCAAACTGTGCTAACTTTAAAGAAATTAAGAATGATTTTTGTTGTCCTTGAGATCCAATTTTTTTAACAGGATGTCCATCCATTTCAAATAAAATATCATCCTTATGTATTCCTACACTTGTATGATGAGAGATTCTATCTTTTACTAAACCTTCATTAAGTAAAGAAGCGAAAGATCCTTCATTTAGTTGTGATCTATAAGATAAATTAACAGTTTCATTAGCGGATGAAATCTCTTGATAATATTTGTTAAATACAGGAGTTAAAAGTTGTAAAAATGATTGACGCTGAGAGTGAATCTCATCACCAAATAAAACAAGTTGATTATTAAAATTTTCTAATGTTATTTCGTCAAAATAATTACGCTCAGAAAATTGTTTTAATAAACTATTTCTTTGTTTAAGAACCCTATTATAATTAATAAGATTTTTTAAATATGATTTCTGAAATAATGATATGCTGCTATCCAAATATTTTCTTCTTGTATCACTACCCTCTAATATTAAATTAGAATCTGTTGGAGATATAATAATTACAGGATAATCTCCAATATGTTCAGAAAACCTTTTATATTTCACTTGATTTTTCTTTACAATTTTTCCAGACTGATAATTGTAATTACATTGTATTTCATCTACTTCTTCATTCTTTGAGAAACTTCCTTTGATCATAAAGAAATCATTGTCAAATTGGATATTATTACTATCAATATGATTAAAATAACTCTTTGTTATTGAAAGATAATGTATAGCATCTAAAACATTTGTCTTTCCTACCCCATTATTTCCAACAATACAATTGATGTTTTCATTAAATTGAAAACTACTTTCAGAATGATTTTTAAATTGAAAGAGAGAAAGTTCTTTTAAATACACAGTAAATTTCTAATTTTAAATGAGTTATAATTATATCGATGAAAATATTTAATGATATAATTAGTAAAAAACTTATATTTGCGATCCAAAAATAAGATATAATGGCTAAAAAAAATAATAAAACTGAAGATCAATTTGCACAGGTTGAAGGTGCATTAACTAAAACAGAACAATTTATTGAGGACAATCAGGATAAATTGGTGAAAATTGTTGGAGCTTTTGTCGCTGTAGCATGTTTATTTTTAGGATATCAAAACTTTTATTTAGAACCAATGGAAAAAGAAGCACAAACAGAAATGTTTAATGCAGAGATTTACTTTGCTAAAGATTCTTTCAATTTAGCTATTAATGGTGATAATCAGTACTTAGGATTCCTTGATATTGCTGATGATTATTCAAGTACAAAAGCAGGGAAACTTGCAAATTATTATGCTGGACTATCTTATTTGTATTTAAAAGAATATGAAAGTGCAATTGAATATTTAGAAGATTTTGAATCTGATGATATTATTTTATCATCTCTAGCTATTGGCTGTATAGGAGATGCATACATGGAACTTGGAGAGCAAGATCTGGCACTTGATTATTTTGAAGATGCAGCAAATAATAGTGATAATGATTTTACTGCTCCACGTTTTTTAATGAAGCAGGCTACTGTTCACGAATTGCAAGAAAATTACGATGCTGCACTTGAGTTATATAATATTATAAATGATGATTATAGAAGCTCCAGAGAAGGGCAAAATGTTGCAAAATATATTGCAAGAGCAGAAAACAGATAATATCTAGCCCCTATGGCTACTATAAATAATAATCTCTCAGATTTTAATAAAGACTCATTGCCTAATTCATCTAATATGAAGATTGGTATTGTTGTTTCTAAATGGAATAATAAAATTACAGATGGTCTTTACAATGGCGCTTTCACTACTCTTATTGAATCAGGGGTATCAGAAAATAATATTGAAAAAATAGAAGTACCAGGAAGCTTTGAACTAATTTTTGGAGCTAAGCTACTTTCCAGAAAAGATGTTGATGCCATTATTTGTTTAGGAAGTGTAATTCAAGGAGAGACAAAACATTTTGACTATTTATGCCAAGCAGTTAGTAATGGTATAAAAGATTTAAATATTAGTTTAAATATTCCAGTAATTTTTGGTGTGTTAACTGATAATACAATGGAACAAGCTGTGAATAGATCTGGTGGAAAACACGGTAATAAGGGTGTAGAAGCAGCTGTGACTGCTATATATATGGTTCATTTAAATCAACAATAATTTTATAAATAAAAAAGATTTATAGAAAATAAAAAAAGTATAAATTTGTCGACCTTTAAATGGTCTCGTAGCTCAGCTGGATAGAGCATCTGCCTTCTAAGCAGAGGGTCACAGGTTCGAATCCTGTCGAGATCACAAAGCCTCTCTAGTAGAGGCTTTTTTTATTTAAAAAAATTATTTTAAAAGATACTTTCTATCAACATAAAAAGTACCAAAAGGAATAAGGGAGGCAAATAATATAATTCCAAAATTTATAAAACTCCATTGTTCCTGCTTTCTTACCAAGAATGCAATTAAAATGTAAAGTATAAATAACAGGCCATGAGGCATACCTAATAATTTCACATAAGTGGCATCATTAAGTTGGTATTTAAAATAGAGACCTAATGTCATTAATAATATATAAGAAACTCCCTCTAATAAAGCTACAATTCTAAAAAATGATTTCATAACACAAAGATATATTACTTTAAAATAAAAAAAGTCCTTAATTAAAAGGACTTCTTTGCGGAGAGGGAGGGATTCGAACCCCCGGTACATTGCTGTACGCTGGTTTTCAAGACCAGTGCATTCGACCACTCTGCCACCTCTCCAAAGTGGTTTGCAAAAATATAAATATTTTCAATCCATAAAAACTTTATTAAGCATAATATTTTCTGATAATATCAATTTCTTAATTTAGCACTACTTATGCTATCAAAACTTATTCATATCATATTATCTCCTCTTCTATGGTTTGTTTCATTTGTTCCATTAAAAATTCTTTATATAAAATCTTTAATATTGTCAAATTTCTTTATTTATAGAAAAGATATTATTAAATCTAATATTGATAATGCTTTTAATAATTTAAATATTGATCACAAAAAGCAGATTATTAAAGGTTTTAGAAGGTATTTTTTAAATCTAATTTGTGAAATTATTAAGATGATTTCTGTGAATAATAGTTTTTACAGTAACAGAATTACTATAAATAATATTGAAATGCTAGATAAGTATTATGATAGAAACCAAACAGTTATTCTTATGATGGGGCATCATAATAATTGGGAATGGGCAGGGCAAGTCATTTCAATAAAAAGTAAGCAAAAATTTGTGAGTGTATATAAGAAACTCTCCAGTTCATTTTTTGATTATTTTATGTGTAGACTCAGAGCAAAAAACGGAGCTGATGTAATTGAAATGAATGATGTAATAAAGCATATTTATGACAATAAGGAATGTAAAATAATTGGGCTAATAGCTGATCAAAATCCTATTGTAACTGACAGTACAAAATGGACAAACTTTTTTAAACAAAGTGTTCCAGTAATTGATGGTCCAGAAAAGATAGCTAGAAAAATGAATTTTCCTGTTTTATTTTGTAATATGAATAAAATAAAAGACGGGTATTACACTATTTCATTTGAAATAATTGATGAGAATCCTAAAACATCAAATTCTGGAGATATAACAAATAAGTTTTTTAATCGTTTAGAAGAAAAAATAAAAGAAGAACCAAATAATTATCTTTGGTCTCATAATAGATGGAAACACAAAAAATAGATATAGCAGTAGTTATTCTGAATTGGAATGGAAAGAAATGGTTAGAGAAATTCCTTCCAACTGTTATAGAAAAGAGTTCAATTGCTAATATTTATATTGCAGATAATGCATCTACAGATGATTCCGTTAGCTTTATAGAAAATAATTTTCCTGGCGTAAAGATCATTCAAAATCAACTTAATGAAGGGTACGCTAAAGGATATAATGATGCATTAAAAGATTTAAAAGAAAAATATTTTGTATTGCTAAACTCAGATATTGAGGTTACAGATAATTGGATAGAACCAATTATTAATTTAATGAAAGAAAATCCTAATATTTCTGCTTGCCAACCCAAAATACTAGATTATAATAATAAAGATAGTTTTGAATATGCAGGAGCAAGTGGTGGATATATAGATAATCTTGGATATCCATTTACAAGAGGAAGGATATTTGATGAGATAGAAGCTGATAATAATCAATATGATGATATCAAAGAAATATTTTGGGCTAGTGGAGCATGTCTTTTTGTTCGCGCTGAACACTTTTATGAAGTAAATGGTTTTGATAATGATTTTTTTGCTCATCAAGAAGAAATTGATTTATGTTGGAGATTAAAAATTAAAGGTTATCAGGTAATGGTATGTCCTGATTCTGTAGTTTATCATGTTGGTGGAGGAACTTTAAATGACTCCTCTCCTTTTAAAACATATTTAAACTTTAGAAATAATTTATTCATGCTTACTAAAAACCTCAATTTCTTCTCTCTTTTAATGACTTTGTATTTTAGACTACCCCTTGATGGTATTGCTGCCATAACACTTTTAAAGAAAAAGAATGGTTTTTTGCATCTCTTAGCAGTTCTAAGAGCTCATCT
>Ga0233432_10000664_pt1 | contig 32937 bp, 30 predicted proteins | sample SI_122_August201_6_FD_179870 | JGI IMG/M metagenome (GOLD analysis project Ga0233432, IMG submission 179870) | Seawater microbial communities from Saanich Inlet, British Columbia, Canada - SI_122_August2016_10_MG | ecosystem: Environmental > Aquatic > Marine > Inlet | place: Canada: British... | reverse complement strand
CTTGCCGCAATCATCGGGCTCACCCTCTCCGGCGCTCCGGCCGGTGCAGACCAATCGGTATCGCTCGACGCAGAACGGATTGCACACCTCTCCGGCCTGACGCAGATCGACGGCCGCAAGGTTGACTCAGCCCGGCTGCGTGGCCGACCCGTCGTCGTGTCATTCTTTGCGAGCTGGTGCCCGCCCTGCAATGCCGAATTCGAGCATATGAAACTGCTTCATCTTGCCCACGCAGCAGACGGCCTGGAGATCATCGCCATCAACCTGTTCGAGGATTGCGCCGTCGACAAAACCAACGGGAAACGTCTCGACCGGTTCCTCGGCAGGCATACACCTGTCTTTCCGGTCGTCGCGGGTTCGGCCGAGACAGCAAAGCTGTTCGGTAATGTAAAACGCATCCCGACGGTATTCGTCTTTGATCGGCAGGGCCGTTCCCGGATGCATTTCATCCATGCCGAAGGGGCAAAGAAGACCAATCCCGGGCTATCCGAATTACGCCGTGCGGTGCGCGATGCCCTCGGTTTCGGAGCCGCCGGTCTGTTACAATCCTTGCCTGAGACGACGGGTTCTGTTTCTAATCCAGCACATTTCCTATATCTGGCAGAAAGCACACGCTGATGGCGACCAATGTCGAACCAGACGCTTTATCCGGTAACAAGGGCGAAAACCCGCGTAAATCCGCACGTTTGAGGGCCCTGATCGAAGGCCCGGAGATGGGATTTCTGATGGAAGCGCATGACGGGCTTTCGGCTAAAATTGCCCAGGAAGCGGGATTCAACGCAGTCTGGGCATCAGGTCTTTCAATGTCGGCGGCGCTCGGCGTCCGCGATTCGAACGAAGCATCCTGGACCCAGGTTCTCGAAGTGCTCGAATTCATGGCCGACGCCACGACGATCCCCATCCTGATGGACGGCGATACCGGCTACGGCAATTTCAACAATGTCCGCCGTTTGGTCGCGAAACTGTGTCAGCGCGGCATCGCGGGTGCCTGCATTGAAGACAAGTTGTTCCCGAAAACCAATTCCTTTATCGGACACGGCCAGCCATTGGCCGATATGGAAGAATTCTGCGGCAAGATTAAAGCCGGCAAGGACAGCCAGACCGATCCCGACTTCGTGCTCGTCGCCCGGGTCGAAGCGCTGATTTCCGGCTGGGGGCTGGACGAAGCGCTCCGCCGCGCCCACGCTTATCAGGAAGCCGGTGCAGATGCCGTGCTGATCCATTCGAAACAGACCAACGCCGCCGAAATCATGTCTTTCATGCGCGAATGGGACGACAGTTGCCCCGTCGTGATCGTACCGACAACCTATTACGGCTCACCGACGGATCAATTCCGCGCCGCCGGAGTCAATGCCGTTATCTGGGCCAATCATTCGGTACGCGCCTCCATCAGTGCCATGCGCGATGCCGCCAAAATGATCTTCGAAGAAGAAAGCGTCGTCGGCCTGGAAGACCGGATCGCGACCGTCAAAGACATTTTCCATCTTGCCGGTAATGCCGAGCTGAAGGACGCAGAAGACCGTTACCTGCCGGTCGATAACGAAGCGCCACGCGCCATTGTCCTGGCGGCGACCCGCGGTAGCGCGCTTGGCCCGCTGACCGAGGACAGGCCTAAATGCATGATCGAAATCCAGGGCCAGCCATTACTGCGGCGACTTACCCGCACATTACGCCAGACCGGCATTCGCGATGTGGCCGTGGTGCGGGGCTATGCGAAAGACGCCGTCGACCTGCCGAACCTCACCTATATCGACAATGATGACTATGAAACCACCGGTGAAGCAGCCTCGCTGGCCACCGCGATGGACCGGCTGACCGGCGATACCGTCATTGCCTATGGCGACATAATGTTCCGGCGCTACATCCTTGATGCGCTGCTCGATGTTGAAGGCGATATCGTCCTTGCGGTAGATGGCATGTGGCGTGAACGCACCGACAGGTCGGAGAGTTCGGGCCGTGACCTCGTTAAGTGCTCCCGCGCTTTCTCCCCGAGTTTCATCGAAGACGATCCCGTGCTGTTCGAAAGCATCATCACGGACATGAAAGACGCCGACGAAAATACCGGCGAATGGATCGGTATTGCCCGGCTCAACGCCCGGGGATCCGAGCTGATCCGCGCCGAACTTGAAGCAATGCGCAGCGATGGCACCCTGCAATCGGCCGATCTCGCGACGCTGTTTGCGCGGCTGGCGGCGGGCGGAAATGCACCCCGCGTGCACTACGTGGCTGGTCACTGGCTTGACGTCAACGACGCCTTCGATCTCGCCCGCGCGCGGGATTTTCTGTAAATTCCCGGAACGTTCATCACCATTCCCGTACAGGCGGGCAACCCGGACGATGAACTTCCCGCGAGTGCGGGAATGACACCAGTGTGGATATAAAACATGATCAAAGCCGACGATTTCCTGATGCCTGCCCGCGATGCCGGATATGATTTTTTCACCGGCGTCCCGTGCTCGTTCCTCACCGAGATCATCAACCGCGTTATTTCCGACACCTCGCTTGATTATGTCGGTGCCGCCAGCGAAGGCGAAGCGGTCGCGATTGCGTCAGGCGCCTGGCTGGCCGGGCGAAAAACCGTCGTGATGTGCCAGAATTCCGGTCTCGGCAACACGGTGAACCCGATCACCTCGCTGAACCATCCCTTTCGTATTCCAACCATGATGATCGTCACCTGGCGCGGACAACCCGGCATCACGGATGAGCCACAACATGAACTGATGGGCCCGATAACCCCGGAATTACTGGATACCATGCGTATACCGCACAACGTATTCCCCCAGACGGAAGGCGACATAGCAGGCGCCCTCGCCCAGGCTCAACATACCATGGACGAGAGCGACCTGCCCTTTGCCTTCATTATGTCCAAAGGCTCGGTCGCGCCCGAGAAGCTTGACGAAACGCCGCGCGTTCTGCCGCCGCGCGGAACTCTCACGGATTATTCAGAGGGCGGAGAACGCCCGACGCGTTTTCAGGCGCTGGAATGCCACCTGGCACATGTGCCGGACAGTGCGGGCGTTATCGCTTCTACCGGCAAGTCGGGCCGTGAACTGTTCACCCTCGACGACCGCGACCAGCATCTCTATCAGGTCGGCTCGATGGGTTGTGCAAGCGGCATGGCGCTGGGCATCGCGTTGAATTCCGACCGCAAGGTATTCGCGCTCGACGGCGATGGCGCCCTGCTGATGAAAATGGGCGCACTGGCCACGGTTGGCGCTTACCGGCCGAAAAACATGATCCACGTAGTGCTCGATAACGGCGTACACGATTCCACCGGTGGCCAGTCCACGGTCTCCGCATCAGTTGAATTTGCCGAAATCGCAGTATCATCGGGGTACGTGACAGCGGCCAAATGCGATTCCGTCACCGGGTTGGCAAAGGCCTATACTGCCGCTCTGGCATCGGACGGCCCTCACCTGGTCCATATGCGCATCCAACCGGGCTCTCTGAAAGAGCTCGGACGCCCGACCGTAAAACCACCGGAAGTAGCGCGACGGTTTCGGGATTTCCTGGCGGGATAAACACCCGTTGACTTGCCTTCAGGTCGGCGCGAGAAATCTACAAACAGGGAGAACGAAACATGGCCAAGATCACGCTGTACTGCTTTCCGCAATCAACTTGCAGCCAGAAAGTGCGTCTTGCGCTCTGGGAGAAAGGTATTCCGTTCGAGGAGCGCCATGTCGACCATAAAAACCGGGAGCATCTGAGCGACTGGTACCTGAAACTAAACCCCAACGGGGTGGTACCGACCCTGACAGACGGGGATGACGTAATCATCGATTCCTCGGTGATCCTCGAATACCTCGAAGATGTTTATACGGATCACGGCATGTCGCCCGACAACCCGGTCAAGCGGGCTCATATGCGAAAATGGCTGCGCTATCTCGAAGAAGTGCCGACCCCGGCGATCCGCGTGCCGTCTTTCAACAAGCACCTTGCCAAGCGCTATGAAAACATGGCGGATGACGCCTACCAGCAGATGGCGGAAGCACACCCGGTCCGGAAACATTTCTACCAGCGCATGAACAAGACCGGTTTCAGCGCCGAGGAAACCGCCGAAGCAATCGACCGGCTGGACAGCGCCGCCCAGCGCGTAGCGGACGCCCTGGAAGCCCATGGCAAGGACTGGATCATGGGCGAGATGCTGACCATCGTTGACCCAGCCTACATGCCGACGGTCGACCGCATGATCGACCTCGGCCTCGGCGACATGATTTTCGACCGCCCAGCCCTCAAAGCCTGGTACGAGCGTTACGCGCAACGCCCTGCTTTCCAAAAAACCTTTTACGAAGGCGCCCGGTTGACCGATATCTTCGGCAAGGATGCAGCATAGGCTTTTCTCTCTATCCCGTCGTTTGACGCCATTGCAAAAGCGCGGCGTTGCTGACAATGGGAACTGCCCCGCAGCGCGTTCCGCCTTCGCGGGAATAACGATTGCGAACCAATGGGAAACAATCGATGACGAAAAAAATCGGCATAATCGGCGTCGGCCGCATGGGGTTCGCTATGGCGCAGAACCTCATTGCCGCCGGATACACCGTCACCGGCTATCGTCGCAGCGCGATGGACGCGTTTGTCACCGCCGGCGGCATTGCCGCTGTCTCTCCGGCGGAGGTCGTCGCGGCATCGGATATCGTTTTCACCTGCCTCCCGGATAACAACGCGGTTCACGATGCACTGGTACGCCCCGACGGCATTCTGCAGGCCCTCAAACCCGGGCAAATCGTCGTTGAGACCACATCCCTGCCCCCAGAGGACAAGCGGGCTCATGCCAAGGCAATCGCCAGAGCCGGGGGCGTTATGCTGGATTGTCCCGTCAGCGGGACACCGGGAATGCTTAAAGCAGGCCGCGGTGCATTTTTCGTGTCGGGCGATCGCGCCACCGCCGACAGCATCAACGATGTACTGGAAACAATCTGCCCCCGCGCAACATGGGTCGGAGATATCGGTGCCGGTGCGGCAACGAAATCCGTCGCCACCGCACTGGTCGCGATCCATAACCTCGCCGCTGCCGAAGGGCTTGCCATTGCCGCCCGCGAAGGTGGCGACATCGCGGCGGTATATGACGCGATCTCGGGCAGCCCCGCATCTTCCGCCATGTTCGAGATGCGCGGCGCGCTGATGGCAAAGCGGGATTACACATCCGGCGGAGGCTCGCTTGAAGGATACCTGCGGGGTCTTTCACGGGTGCACGACACCTCCGGTCCTCAAGGCGCAACGCCACTGCTCGATGTCACGCGGGCCTGGTACGAGGCCGCCGTCGATGCGGGGCACACCGGACAGGATCAGGCCTGCGTTTTCGAGCACCTGATCAACAGCAAATAAAAACCCCGCCCGCGTTTCCGCGGACGGGGTTGTCTCTCACCCCCGAAGGGAGAAGCGGTTACTTGTAACCGAGTGCTGCCTTGGCGTGGGCAACCACCTTGGGGTCTGTATTGAACAGAGCCTCTGCGCTCTTCTGAAGTGACGCACCCGTTGCCGGGTGGAGCGGCAAATCGCTCTTGGCCATGTCCGCCGCGAACCCCGGATCAGCAATCGCCTTGGTAAAAGCCACCCGCATTTCCTCGACACGTGCCTGCGGCACGCCCGCCGGAAACCAAATCGCCCGCCCCATAAGCTCGGACGATGCTGCCAGTTTCATCGCCTGACGATCCAGCTCGGTCTTGCCCTGCTTCCACATCATCGGCACGTTGCCGAGGGCGGGGTCTGGTTCCAGCCCGGTCTGCATCACGTATTTGACCTGGCCGGTTTTACCCCAGTCCGGGCGCATGGAATTCCAGGACTTGTAGCTCAGCGCAAATGCGTGGATTTCGCCCGATTCAATCGCTTTGAACAGCGGGCGCGAACCACGATAACCCTTCACGATCTTGAACTTGGTGCCGAGCATCTTGTTCGCCATCGTCGGTGTCATGAAGGTTTCCGAGCTGGTGCCGGTCGCTCCCATGACGATTTCTTTTTGGGACATCTGGGCCCACGTTGTCGCCGGTGCCTTGTGCCACACGCCGACGGCGCTGCCGGCGGTCGCGATACGGCCAACCCATTGCCACTTGGAAACATCGAACTTGATGCCCTTCGGGTTCAGCACGAAATAGACCGGCACGTTCTGCTGCACCATGCTCATTACCGTGCCGTCCTTCGGCGCCGCATTCGACACGAATGCCGCGACCTGGCGTCCGCCGCCGCGAGGATTGAACTGCGGCACAATGGTCGGGTTGCCGGCCAGGTATTTTTGCAGATAGGGAATAAGCCCGCGTGCATAGACGCTATAGGTGCCACCCTGCCCCGAGCCTACCTGGAACTGGATCGTCTTGCCTTTATAGAACGGATCGGCTGCTGCTGCCGGTCCGGCAGCGAACAGGGTCGTACCCAGCGCGGCCACGGCCAACGCTGTTGCGATATTTGTTCTCATGATTCCTCACCTTTTTTCGGCAAATGCGAAACTCTGTCCGCATTGCGATGTCCGAAACGGCGGCGTTTCCTGTTTATGGTCTTACTTTACGCCATTTCGTTACATCAATTATGGCACGACCGGCAAAACCGATCACCCCCGGCGCAAACTCAGTCTTCCAGAACCTCTGCAGCCCGTAATTTAAGCTCCCGGCGCAGCACCTTGTTTGCAGCATTGCGCGGCAGCACATCAAGGAACACGTAGTCCCGCGGGCGCTTGTAATTCGCGAGCGTGGATTCCTGACACCACGCATCCAGAGCCGCGGCATCGGCCCCTTCCGCCACCACGCAGGCGACCACGCGCTCGGTCCATTGATCGTCGGGCATGCCGATAATGGCGGCTTCGGTGACGGCCTCGTGCTGCATCAGAACGGCCTCGACTTCTTCCGGATGGATGTTCTCACCGCCCGACACCACCATGTCGTCAACCCGCCCGCGCAGGTCGAGATCTCCATCCACGCGACGGGCGACAATATCGCCGGTCCGGTACCAGCCATCCGCCAGCTTTTCCGAGGTGGCATCGGGCCGGTTGAGATATCCGAGAAACGTTGCATCCGCCGTCGCATCGACCAGCAATTCGCCTTCCTCGCCAATCTCGCAGATATCCTCTACGGAACCGCCAATCCGCCCGACGCGAATATTTGAATAGAAACCGGGCCGGTAGCGGGTCGGCCAACCTACCGGGTCAGGCAGGTAGAGCGCGTTCATCGTTTCCGTCGTTCCATAGATGTTGGTCATGCGGGCGGCTGAAAACGCGGCATCGACCCTTTCAAGTAACGGGCCCGGCATCGCCGCCCCCGCATAGGCCAGGGTTTCGACCGATCCTACATCGACGGGATCGAACCCCGGCACGGCGAGCAAAGCGTGAAAATGCGCCGGCGCACCGAAAAGGTAGGTAATCGCATTATCGCGGATCACAGCATGCGCCGCGACCGGGTCGAAGGCGGAATGAACATAGTAGGTACCGTTCATCGACAGGGTGGCCACAAAACAGGCATGAAAACCAACGGCGTGGAACAGGGGCATCAGCCCAAGCGCCCGATTGTGGGTGCCATGACGCAAACCGCATTGCACGGGAACGAATAATACGCGCCCGTCGCTTGCCCCGTGCGGGATCATCACCCCCTTCGGTAACCCGGTCGTGCCGGACGTATACATCACGAAGGCCAACGCATCCGCGGCCGGGGCCTGCCATGGGGCCAGGCTGTCCGCTGCGCCTCGGCAGGCTTCGAGATCCCGTGTATCGCCCACGGTCCCGCCGAACGTGAATACCGGCGCAGCTGACGGCAGTGCACCGCGTGCAGCCGTGATAATCGTCTCATCGGCCAGACAGACCAGACCGGTAATCTCTCCATCCCCGATCAGCGCCGCGGCCTCATCCGGTTTCAGACGCGGATTGATCATGCAGACCACCGCCCCCAGCCGATGCAGGGCAAGAATAGCGATCGCGTGTTCCAATACATTCGGCAACATCGTGGCAACCCGGTTGCCATCGGCAATGCCCGCTATGGCGAATCCAGCCGCCATGGCCTCCACCTCGGCGATCAGTTCAGAGAACGTCAACCGCCGATCGGTCCGGTCGTCTACTATAGCCGGATGATCCGGCGTCCGCGCGGCGGCCAGCCGTACGTGATCCCAGACGGTCTGCATCTTATCCGTTATCCTCCCGCTCATCAGCGCTCTTTGGCGCTTATTGGCTTTCCTGGATCGCCATTATAGTCAGCTCCAGTACACTGGCGTAACCGTTTGCCGAAAGGTGACTAAGGCGTCTCGTCGGTGTGGCGCGGATCGAGCTCGCCGGAAAAAGACCCGGCACGCGACATCGGCACGAATGGTGCCTGTTCCTCGAGCGGCACTGGCGGTCGCCGAGTCTGGCGCCATATCCCGAAAGCGCATAACAGCAGAAATACAGCCGCGATAAACGAAAACAGCGCACTGGGAGACGTTAGGCCGATAACCCAGCCGCACAAAACGGGTCCCGCAACGGCGCCGATTGCATATACAAGCAAAAGCCGTGCGCTCAGCGAGACGATTCCGTCCATATCTGCGTGATCATTCGCATGTGAAACGGACAACGCGTAAACAGTGAACGACAACCCGCCATACAACACGCCCACACCAAAGAGCGCCATCGTCCACTGCCGTTCACCGGCATATGTCGCGGCGGCCGCGACGATGGCCGTCAGCGCGCATATCACCAGAATAAGTGATCGCCTATCCCAGCGATCCGATATCCAGCCGATGGGCCACTGAAGTGCCAGGCCGCCGAACACGGTCAGGGCCATGAACAACGCCGTCCCGTTCTCGGAGAAACCCGCATCAAGCGTAAAGACGGGGGTCAACGCCCAGAACGCGCCTTGGGCGACCCCTATTCCGCCGCAGGCGATCAGCGCAAGCGGTGACAGGCGCCATAAAGCACCGAGCCGGATCGGTTTTGACACGCCGAACTCAGGTGGAGAAATGCTCGCGAGTGAAATGGGCACCGCCGCGAGGGAAATCAGCATCGACGTCGCCGCAAACAAAGCAAACGACTTTGAATCGGTCGTCAGCAACAGCAACTGACCGAAACCAAGAGCGCCAAGATTGACCATCATATAGATCGCGAATATCCGTCCACGCGAGTCGCTACTCGCTTTCCCGTTCAACCAGCTCTCGATCGTCATATAGAGCCCGGCCAGACAGAAACCGACAATCATCCGCAAAACGCCCCACGTCATCGGATCAACCTGGAGCATATGGGCGAGCGTCGCCGCCGACGCTATCGCCGTCAGTGCCGCATAGGTCCGAATATGACCAACACCGTAGATCAGCCTCGGGCAATACAAACAGCCGCCAAGAAACCCGAGGTAATAAGCCCCCATGACGGCGCCGACGACCGAAGGCGCAAAGCCTTCACCCGCCGCCCTGATCGCAATAAGAGTGTTGTATAACCCGCTACCGAGAAACAAAAATGCGGTGCCCGAGAGCAACGCAGAAACTGCGAGAATTGCCGGAGGCATTCGTGCCGTATCCTTAGATCATAATGCTATCCGTCAGTTGGAATCCAACTCGAATACGCTGGAGGGAAAATAGCCTGTGCCCGCTCAACCGCATACGTCAAAATGCTCCAACAACAGTCTCGTGGTTAAGAATCCCTAAATCCTTGGCGTTTATCATGTCGACTACCGCGCAATAACCGTCAGGCCGGATGTCCCGGCACCTCGGATCACAGGCATATTAAAAATGAACGCACTCGCCCCCGCCTCAGACACCGCCACACCGGTTTCAAATGACCCTTTCGACCAGGCATTTGCCGCAATGGACGATATCGAAGCCGGTACCAGCGGTCTCGAAGAGGACATCAAGGCAGTCGCCAATGTCGCCGACCAGGTGCAGGCCATTGCCAAGCAGACCAACCTGCTTGCGCTCAATGCAACGATCGAAGCCGCCCGCGCCGGCGATGCCGGCAAAGGCTTTGCGGTCGTCGCCTCCGAAGTGAAACAGCTTTCCGACGAAACGCGCAAGGCAACCGACCAGATCGGCGCGACATTGAAATCACTGCATGCCAAGCTGGGCCAGTTCGTCGCCCAGACCGAAGCGGCCCGGCAATCAATCGACCGGGCACGCAATCAGGCGACGGTCGTCGTCGATAACACGCCCGCTCCCGAAATGGCACCTGCACCCGCTCCCACGCCGACACCAGTCCCTGCAGCATCAATCCCGGCAGCACAGGCCGCGCCCCCTGCTCCAGCCCCGACTGCGGCTCCAGCGACACCTGTAAAGGCCACCGAGAATGCCGGTTCGATCAGCAAGGAAGATATAGACCTCGTACAACACAGCTTTATGCGAATCGAGCCCCTGTCCATGGTCGTCGGCCGGACGTTCTATGAACGCCTGTTCGAAACCAACCCGGAAATCAAACCGCTGTTCAAAGGCGACTTGGAATCCCAGGGCGAACAGCTGATGGATATGATCGGCACTGCTGTCGCCGGACTCGATGACCTGGAAAAGCTCATTCCCATTCTCCAGGAACTGGGTGCACGCCATCGCAAATACGGTGTCGAAGTCTCTCATTACGGTGCTGTTGCCGAAGCCCTGATCTGGACTCTCGAACAGGGCCTGGCCGACGCGTTTACGCCCGACATCCGGGCGGCCTGGGTCAACGTCTACGGTGTTCTCGCGGAAACCATGATCACCGCACCCGACGCCTGAAGACTGGCGTCAGCCGACCCGGTGAAATCCGGGTTCGAACAAGTGTATCCGCTCATAACCGGTTTCGGTGATCAGCAGGCATTCGCCCGTCTGCACCCCTGCGGTGCCATCCACGGTGGTCACGTTGGGTTGCACGACGACCAGCATCCCCGCCTCCAGCGTCATGTCCGGAATTTTACCCGCAGGGCGGCTGGCCGAGCCAATCACCGGCGGCAGATATCCTCCGCCATAGCCATGCATCAGGTCGTCACAGGTCGTGAAACCGCCATCTTCAATAACCCGCGATGCGGCGACGATATCGCCAACCTGTGTGCCCGCTTTCAGCACCTCGCAGATTGACTGATAAACGGCCATCGCCGTGTCATGCAGATCGCGATAGAGCTGTGTCGGGTCGGCCTCTACCGTAAAACTGCGTAGGATCTGACCCGAATAGCCGCGAAATGCGCCCGAGATTTCACAGAACACGACATCTCCCGCCGCGATTTTGCGGTTCGACGGAATTTGCCGCGGTATCCGGCAGTCGGGTTCGGCCATCGGGGTGGATCCGAAAAAATGTATGCCCGTCTCTCCCCCCGCCGGAACCCAGGCGCGTTCACAGATATCGCACAGGTCGCGTTCGGTCAGTCCCGGGGCCAGGTTTTCTGCAACGCCAGCCATGGCGCGATCCGAATACCACGCACCGATCCGCATCCAGCTAATCTCTTCGGCCGACTTCACCAGGCGAAGCCGGGTAAAGGCGCGGTTCAGATCAACCACATCGGCAAACGCCGCCTGTAACTTCGCCGCGCCGCCAAGCCCCAGAGGACCGATCACACCGATACGGTCATTCGCGGTCGCCCCGCGCGACCTGAAATCTTCAATGACCGTGGCAATGGTATCTTCCCCACCCCACTTTACCGTGCATCCGGTGGCCCCCGCCTCGGCCTGCGGTACATGGTTATGAAACTGGACAAACAGGTTCGGCGTCCCCCAGGGCGTGACCGTCAACGCGGCCTCCGACGTGGTCGGCCAGTGTGTCAGCCACGGAATGGCAGCCCCGTTCCACTGCGCGCCATAAACCAGAAGGTGGCGTACCCCCGCTTCGTCCATAAGACGGTCGATGGCGGTATAGCGCCGCGTGATCTCCGCGTCCGAAAACCGCGGCCAGTCGGCCTCGGTCAGCGCGGCGAGATGATCCGGCAAGGCGTTCGGCATCATCGGGCGGTCATCCCCATCTCGGCGCGCATCTCGGCAACGGCGGCAAGTGCTGCGCGCATGTCGTCCGGGAAAACCTGTCCGATACAGCCGATGCGAAACGAGTCCGCCTGGGTCAGCTTGCCTGGATAAATCGTAAAGCCCCGATGTTGCAGCCCGTCATAGAACTGCCGGAAATCGAACGCAGGATCATCCGGGGTATGGAAGGTCACAATGATCGGCGCCTGAAGATTATGAGACAGGTAGGTCCGGAACCCCATTGCCGTCATGCCGTCCACCAGGATTGAGCAGTTTTCGCTGTAGCGCGCATTCCGGGCAGCAACGCCGCCTTCGTCATGCAGTTGGTCCAGCGCGGCGGCCAGTGCGGCAACAACATGGGTCGGCGGCGTGAACCGCCATTCACCGGATTTCTCGAATCCCGCCGCCTGGGCATGAAGATCGAGCACCATTGACGGCGCGTTCCCTTCGGATGCCGCCAGTACCTCGTTGCGGGCGACGACAAACGCTATCCCCGGCACCCCTTCAAGACACTTGTTGGAGGATGAAATCACCACATCGATCGGGGTCGCTTCCACGTCGATGGGAATCGCGCCGAATGAGCTCATCGCGTCCACCATCAGCGACCGCCCCCGCACGGCAACAACCTCGGCTATCTCTGCCAGCGGATTCAGAATACCGGACGTGGTCTCGCAATGGACCATGACGACATGAGTGATGTTGTCATCCGCCGCCAGCCGACGGTCAACATCCGCCGGATCGGGCGGCGTGTCCTCACCGGTCTCGTATATCTCGACTTTGCGGCCGAGAATTTCGCAGATCGCCGCGATCCGATGACAATAGGCGCCATTCGCAAGCACCAGAACGTGCCCCACTGGCGGAACGAACGTCGCCATCGCCGCTTCAAGACCGTAGGTTCCGCTGCCCTGCAGCAGGACACAGCTATGCGTATCAACACCGCCGGCAATCTCGGTAATGCCGTCACGCACACGCCGGGTCAGGGCGATAAACGCCGGGTCGCGCGACCCCCAGTCCTGCAGCATCGCATTACGGGTTGCATCCGACGTGGTGAGCGGCCCCGGGGTAAGGAGAAGTTGTTTTCGATCAGCCATACTGTCCTGTTTAGAACAAATCGGACTTCTTGCGGAAAATTATCAACAACAAAGCAAAGTGGGACATATCCCACGATTGACTGAAATAAAAATCTTGGGATAGAATTTACAGAAGCGGGACAGAGGGAGTGTAGCACCATGGAACACGCAGAACTCATTGCACGGATAGAAGCGTATTGTCGGCGGGCCGAAATTGCGGAATCCACATTCGGCCGCCGCGCGGTCAATGACGGTAAATTCGTCGGCCGCCTTCGCGAGGGGAAACGCGTCACGACGCGAACCGTTTCCCGGATCGAAACATTCCTGGACGCGGACCACCCTGAACCGGATGAAACCGAAATGTACGACCCGCGGATAAAAACCGCGAAGGCGACGGTTCAAAAGGTCACACCATCACCGGAAGTCGAGAACACCAGCCATTTCCGGTTCTACGACAACCGGCAGAAATACCTCATGTTCGTAAATACGTGTTCCGAAAAGTGGGCGGTCGCGGACAGGGTCGGACAGGAACTCAACCGCCTGCAGGTGCGCCCGCCGGCATTGCGGGTTTTCGATGCCGGTATGGGGGACGGTACCGTGCTGACCCGCGTGATGCGCCACATGCACAAGCTCTACCCCACCGTTCCATTCTACATAGTCGGCAAGGAAATAAGCCTCGAAGACGTGCGGCTGACTCTGGAGAAGCTGCCCGACCGCTTCAACGAGCATCCGGCGATGGTGGTGGTGATCACCAACATGTTCTACGCCGAAGCGCCGTCGCTGATGCCGCGGGCGCCTGAAAATGCAGCCCGCCTGAACTGGCGGGAAGTCGCGCTGGACGGCAACTCCGCCCACGAATTCGAGGAACAGATCGCAGCGCTCGAGCCTGAAATCGCCGATGGCTGGCAGGTACGCACCAGCGAAAAGACCGGCAATCCCCTCTATGTGCGCCCATCCGTGACGATCCTGTATCGCGGCGATCACAAAATGCTGCTCGACAACATCATCCCGCGCCCGGGGCTCGCGATGAATGACTACAACCTGATCATCGCCTCGCAGCCGTTCCGCCTGCGCGCGTCGCTCGAACTCAAGGTCAAGCGTGTACTTGCGCCACTCGCGCGCGCATTGGCGCCGGGCGGCCGGATGCTGACCATCCATTCGCATGGCAGCGACCCCGGGCTCGACATCATCCAGCGGGTCTGGCCCGACGAAAACCCGTTCCATCACAACCGTCAGGTCCTGCTCCACGCCCTGAAAAAGGAACTCGGCCGCGACGGGCGCGACCTGAATTTCACCGCGGCCGCCGACAAGCGCGCCCTTTTCCGATACGTAATGCATACGCTCCCCAATGAAATCGGGTCTTCGATCGGCACCTCGACATTGATGGCCGCCTGGAATGCCGCTGTGTACGTGTCCCAGATAGAGGACGAACGCCTGGAGGCGGCAATGGCGGATAACCGGTACCTGGAGGCCACGAGCGATGTCCTCCGCGAATATAACGGACTTTGGTTCAACGACGAATCCTTCGTTGTCTCCCGGCGGCGCGACTGATGAGCAATTTGTCGGACGCCATCGCCGGACGTCGTTTCGCGATTACGGCAGAGATCACCCCGCCCCTGTCGGCAGACCCCGCCGACCTGTTATCCAAGGCATCCGTGCTTAAAGGCCATGTCGATGCCGCGAACGTTACCGACGGCGCCAGCGCACGCGCACATATGTCGAGCGTGGTCGCCGCCGGTCTGCTGCTCCAGAACGGGATCGAACCGGTACTGCAGTTCACCTGCCGCGACCGCAACCGGATCGCCCTGCAGTCCGACCTGCTGGGTGGTGCTGCGCTCGGTATAGAGAACCTGTTGATTCTGCGCGGTGACGACCCCTCCGCCGGGGATCAGCCGGAGGCAAAGCCCGTCTTCGACTATGAAAGCCGCGACCTGATGGAATGCGCCAGACAGATGCGCGACGACGGCATCCTGCCATCGGGCCGGGAAATCAAATCCCGGCCAAAGCTGTTTATCGGCGGCGCCGACACACCGATGGACCCGGCAGACGAACGCTGGAAGCCGGATGGCCTGCTGGCCAAGATCGACGCCGGCGCCGGATTTTTTCAGACCCAGTTCTGCTTCGATGTCGACATGGTACGCAACTACGCCGCCGGGCTGGTCGATCACGGGATTTCGGAACGTGCCGGTGTATTGATCGGCATCGGCCCACTTGCATCGGCGCGGTCCGCACGCTGGATGCGGGAGAACCTGTGGGGCACCACAATTCCCGATGCCCTGATAGACCGCCTCGACGCTGCAGAGGACGCAAAAGCGGAAGGAACCGCCATCTGTGCCGAGCTTATTGCCGCCTATGCCGGGATCGACGGCATTGCAGGCGTTCACCTGATGGCGCCGCTGGGTGTTGACGCCGTACCCCTCGCCATTGAACAATCCGGCGTGCGCGCCTAGTACCCGGGAGTTTTCCATGTCCACAAAACCGTTTTTCCACGCCGATCAGGTCGGAAGTCTTCTCCGCCCTCAAAACCTGCTCGACGCGCGGCTGGAGTGGAAGGCGGGCAAAATTTCCCGGGCAGATCTGCGCGAGGTCGAAGACACAGCAATCGCTGCCTGCGTAAAAATGCAGGAAGACTTGGGCCTGGACGCCGTTACCGACGGCGAATTCCGGCGCGAAAACTGGTGGATCGATTTTATCTCCGCCATCGACGGTATCGAGATCAGCGACCCGGACACCGACAACGCCTTTCAGCAGAACCCCGAACATGGCGGCAATTACGTTCCGAAGAACGTGCTGACGACCGGCAAAATCGGCGGCGGCGGCACGATTTTGATCGACGATTTCGACTATCTCAACCGCTGTACGTCAAAGACCGCGAAGGTCATGATCCCGTCCCCCAGCCGCATTCATTTTCACGGCGGGCGCAAAGCCGTAAGCGAAGACATCTATCCGTCGATGGACGACTTCTGGTCTGATATCGCCGCACTGTACCAGGCGGAGATCGCCGCGCTCGAAGATCATGGCTGTCAGTACATCCAGATCGACGATCCGGTCCTGACCTATTTCCTGGACGCCCACCTGCGCGCCAACACCGCGAGTATCGGCGAAGACCCCGACAAGCTGCTCGGCCTGTATGGCGACGTCATAAACGCCTGTATTTCAAAACGCCGGGCCGACACGCAAATATCGATCCACTTGTGCCGCGGCAATGCACAGAGCCAGTGGATCGCCGAGGGCAGCTATGACGCGATGGCCGCAGAGCTGTTCCCGCGCGTCAACGTGGATGCCTGGTTCCTTGAATATGACGACAAACGATCCGGTGGGTTCGAACCGTTGCGCTTCATGCCTGACGGCACAAATGTCGTACTCGGCCTGATCACCACCAAGACCGGCAAGATGGAAGACCCGGATGAAATCCGGTCTCGCATAGACGAGGCCGCAAAGGTGGTGCCGCTCGAAAACCTGGGCCTCAGCCCCCAATGCGGCTTCGCTTCAATCGATATTGGCAACAAGATCGCCTTCGACGAACAATCAGCCAAACTTGGTATGATGCTGAAAATCGCCGAAGACGTATGGGGCTGAGCCGCCGGCTGGACGGCTCAGCGAACCAGGGCCTGCTGTAGGATTTCGCCAGCTTCAGATCACAGGCTTCGCCATAAGCTTCGAGAAGCCCGTGAGATTCATCGGTAAATTCTCCTTCGAATTCGGCGAGAACCGTGTTCAGCGGCGTCCAAAGACCGTCGATGAGTTCCTGAACCTTACGGTCATTCGTGCTCTCTTCTGTGGTCCGGCTCTTCTTGTCCGCACGCGCGTATTTCAGCAGGTCGGTGACGGTCTTGTTCACCCCGCCGAGACCACCCAACGGGCGCGCCATGGTCTGCTCGGCGACAATCGGGGTCACTATTTCGAAGCTGACAGCAAGCGCCACGTTGCCGGCCATCGCTGCTTTTAAAGGCGGAAGAGCGGCGGAATTCTGGGGCACAGAAAAATGTTTGGGCTCTTACTTTCCCACGGCCAACGATGAGGTGTCGGCTGGCTTTACGCTATTTTTGCGGAGCAAAATTCGATGCGCCCTAACCCACTGAAAACAAACAAATCTACATGTTGGCATGGTTCTTGCTTTTATCTCCATACGGTTCGAACGGGTTAGCAGTCGTTCGTTAGTAACAGTAGTTGTACAGGAGCTAATCCATGACGTTTTGTCATACCCTCAAATCCACCGCTATCGGCGCCATACTGGCGGGCATCGCCTGCGGACCGGCGCTTGCCGGCACCGTGACGCTGGAAAACACCTTTGCACTCGCCAATCAGTTGGCCGATCCCCGGAGCAATTTCCATCCGCAGGGCCTAGGATATGACACCGCGACCAACGAGCTGCTGTACATGCAGCAGTCGAGCCGGACCATTTTCAGATCCGACCTCAGCGGCAATATCACAGGATCACTCGGCATAACACTGAACCACACGACGTCGGTCGCCGGAGACGGCGCCAATTATTATGTCAGTGATTATACCAGCAATACCAGCGGTCCGGACCTTTTCAGGGTCGACAAGACCACTGGCGTTCCCACCAACATGTCAACAGATGTCGCGGGATATGGCGGCTACCCGATCGATGTCCGCGACGGTAATCTGTATCGCACGAATCTCAGCACAACATACGGCTGGGCCAATCTGAACCAGATCCGCATATCCGCTGTTGCCACTCCGGATGCCGGCGTGCAGACGGTCACCCTGGCCACCGGTGCCGGTATCGGCGATATCGCGGTCGACAGCACCCGCAACAATGTGTCGGTTCTGGATTATTCCGCAGGTGCAGCTTTACGTCGCTTCGACCTCGCAACCGGCGCGGAACTGGACAGTTTCAGCCTCGGCCTCGACGGGCTGACAGGCGGGCTGACCTACGCCAACGACAAGCTCTATTATTACGACTGGGTGTCGGGCAGCGGCAGCACGCTGAGCGTTTTCACGCTCTCGGGCTTCACCGAGGTTCCGGAACCGGGCGCGATCGCCCTTCTGGGTATCGGGCTTTTCGGCCTCGGGGTTGCGCGCAGACGCCGTACCGCCTGATTTAGCGGCCAGGCCCAAATCCTATCAAACCGTCTCGATATCGACCCGATAGTTTATCTCGGAATTGCCCAGGGTAAGCGCTGCCTCGAAACGATCGAGCGACAGGCTCTCTCCCAACGGCGCGGGATGGCCAATAAATACAGCCGTCCCGGGCCTGAGGCCGGAGGCGTTGCCAAGTGCTGCCATCGCCTCCGTCGGCGACATCAGCGCCGCCAGCTGTTCGGATACAAATGCGGTGCGTTTATTCCCCTGAACACCCCATGACCGCAGATTGACATCACCATAGGCACTCCCGACATCATCGAAACGCCAGGCGGCGCGCGCCACCGGCAGCGCCCCTTCGAGGATGGCCCCGACCGAGACCAGGAGCCCGTAGCTCGCAGCAACCAGCACGACAGCGGCGGCACCTATCGGGGAGTCGGCCGGCTGCTGAAGGGCGGCGGCAGAACTCACAAGGGATACCGGCACCGGGGAGAGAACTCCCCCGGTCCCCGATACAAATACCCGCTCGATCAGGATATCGGGCGTGATGACCGTGCCGTCGGACTGGTGCACATGGGGCTGGTAGACAAAGCTGCTGGACATGGGCAAAGCGTAGCCCATTATCCGGGTGCTCGAAAAGCTTAACCAGCTTTCAGCGACAGATAGACCACAAGACGGATCGCATCGATGAATTTTTATGTACTCCCCGCCGACGCCATTAAGCCCTGCTCAGGCGTGAACTGATGCGTCTGGTTACCTTCACCCTGGCCGATAACGGCGATGACCGTATCGGCGCCTTGATCGACGACGATGCCCGTATCGTTGACCTTGCCCTCGCCTATTCGGTCGCGCATGGCGAGGACACGAAAATGTTCACGTCCATGCTGGCGCTGATCGATTCCGGCGGTGCCGGGCTGACTGCCGCACAGTCGCTGGTCGATGTCGCGCCGGCCGAGGCGGTCGTCAACACCGCCGCCGCACGCCTGCGCTCTCCCCTCCCACGGCCGCGCCAGATGCGCGACTTCATGGCGTTCGAAGGCCATGCGCGGGGGGCGCGCGAAGTGCATTTCATGAAATCCGCCCGCCAGAAAAAAGACCCGGCAGCGGCCATGGCAGAATACCGACGGCGCGGCCAGCTCGACCCGCCGCCGGTCTGGTACGAACAGCCGGTCTATTTCAAGTGCAACCGGATGAACGTCATCGGGCCGGACGAGAACATACTCTATCCATCCTTTACCCATGAGCTGGACTACGAGCTGGAACTTGCCTTTATCACCGGGCGCAAAGGCAAGGACATCCCGCAGGCCGAGGCGCGCGACTACATTTTCGGCTACACGATCTATAACGATGTCAGCGCCCGCGATGCCCAGATCAACGAAATGCGCGGCCAGCTCGGCCCCGCCAAGGGCAAGGATTTCGATACCGGCAATATCCTCGGCCCCTGCATCGTCACTGCCGACGAGATCGGTGACCCGTACGACCTGGACATGCGCGCCCGGCTCAACGGCGAATTGCTGTCACAGGGGAACTCGGCCGATATATTCCACAGCTTCGAGCGCATGATCGAACATGTCAGCCGCGACGAGACGATCTGGCCGGGCGAAGTCTTCGGCTCCGGCACCATCTGCGGCGGATCCGGCCACGAGCATTACCGGTTGATGGAAATCGGCGACGAGATCGAACTGGATGTCGAAAAAATCGGCGTGCTGCGGAACAAGGTGGTCGCGGGGGGCTAACGGGTTGGCGCCCTAATCCAATTTGTCACCCCGGACTTGTTCGGGGGTCCAGAACCCAGGCACGCAGTGTCCACCGGAAGGCTGGATCCCGGAACAAGTCCGGTATGACAACCGCGTGGTATGTTGGCCCAGCACTCTCCCCCCTAAGCCAGCTCCTCCCGTATCCGCACCAGCTCTTCCATCTGGGCTGCATCATCACTGCCGGTAAAGCGCACGCTGACATGAGATGCGCCGCCCGCGACGAATTCGCCGAGCCAGTCGACGGCCCCCGCCCGGTTGCCCGCGAAACAATATTGCTGTTTGCGGATTTCCTCTGCGGGGCGCAGGTAATAGCCTTCAAGATACGCATCAAGCTCTGCATCCGCCGTAGGCTGGTCGTCATGCACCGCCAGGGTGACATAGGCCGCACCGGTAATCGCGGACGGATCGCGCCCTGCTTCTTTTGCAAACTTCTGCACGCCCATCCAGCCTTCGGTCCAGTCCTTGCCGGTGCCGGCGCCGGACGGGAACCAGCCGTCGAAATAGCGGCCAGAGCGTTTCAGGGCGGCTTCGACCCCGCCGCCGGACCAGATTTCCGGCCCGCCCGGTGTATAGGGTTTGGGTGCCAGCTCACCCTGCTTGACCGTCCACAATCCGTCCCAGTCGACCGGCTCGCCCGCCCACAGCGCCCGGCAAAGACGCATCTGTTCAAGCATCCGCCCGATACGCTTTTCGAACGGCACACCGGCCGCTTCGAATTCAGCCCGGATCGCCGGCACATCGCGGGCGGTGCCGATACCGAGAATGACCCGGCCCTTGCTGATCTGGTCGAGCGTCGCCACCTGATGGGCCAGCAACACCGGGTTTCGCAGCATCGGTAACAGCACCGCGGTGCCGATTTTGACCTTTTCGGTCCGTGCCGCGATGGCCGCAATCAGGGTGAGCGGATCGTGACGCGGCTTGGCGAGCAGTGAATCGCCGATCCAGACGCTATCGATGCCAAGCTGGTCAGCCAGGTCGCCCAGCGCAATGATATCGTCGGTTTCATGCTTGCCGACCATGATGCGTTCGCGCGTCGGCAGGAGGTATCCAAGTTTAAGCGGCATTTTTTATCCTTAAGGTCTCTAAGTGAACCGGGTTAGCGGGTCATGACGGTGAAACGGGAATCGCCATCGGCGACGATCTGAGCCGGAAGGTTTTCTTCCCATTCGAGGTATGCGCGGGCGGCATCATCGCTGCCCATGTGGCGGCGCGACACCCAGAACAGGTAATCGATGCAGTCCTCGTCCGGCGGGGTATGGGGTGATGCTTCAAGCGGCAGGTTCGCTGCCCGCCAGGATTCACGCCCTCTCTGCAATACGGCAATTGGTGTGTCGGTGACCTCGGCAAGATCGATGGCGGCAAGCCGGGCGCGGGTTTCATGTTCGGAATAAAACACCACCTGTACGCCCGCCGGCACCTGCAGCCGGTCGATGCGCGAACGCGGGCACCAGACCGCTCCGGGCAGGTGTTCGTCGCGATAATCCATGGACTGATCGACATCGACGACCAGCACAGCACCAGCAGAGATGGATTTTTCCAGCTCGGCCGGGGAAACCGCCGGCACGTCGACGACACCGGCGACGGGCTGCGACGGCTGGCCTTTCTCGGCCGCTTCCGAATCTGTCAGGCCGCCTTCAAGAATATGCACATCCCAGCCCATCTGTTTGAGCCAGTGGGCCGTCATCGCGGCGCGGGCGCAGGGTGCGCTGTCTATGAGCACGACACGTGCGCCCCAGACACCGCACCACTCGTCCGTCGCCTGTACCAACTGACCGCCCGGCGCATGCACCGAGCCCGGCAGATGACCTGCGGAGAATTCCTCAACGGCGCGGACATCCAGCATAAACAGCGATCGGTCGCCATCCGCCTGCCACGCTGCCAGGGTGTCGCGATCCACCGTCACGAGACCGAAGGTTTTCATTACATCGGCCGCATATTCGGCCGCCATCGCGGCGCCGGAGTCCGACATCTCGTCCGGATAGCGCAGCGTCGAGCCGTTATCGAGTTCGAATCCGGCCAGCGTCCACCCCATTGTCCCGGCCTTGAGTGCCACGACCTTATTCGGCAGGCCGGCATTGATAAGCCCCTGCGCACCGATGATGGAGCGCGTACGCCCGGCGCAGTTCACGACCACCGTGGTCTCGGGGTCGGGCGCCAGGTCGTGAATCCGGAAGATCATCTCGGCATTGGGCATGCTGATGCCACCGGGGATCGACATACGGTTATGTTCCACCGGTGTCCGGCCATCGACGATGACCATGTTCTCGCCACGCGCCATCATCGCGTTCAGTTCCTCCGCCGGGATGCGCGGGGTATTGGCATCGTGCTCGACCACCTCACCGAAGGCCTTGGACGGCACGTTCACACCCTGAAAAACCTCGAACCCCGCGGCCGCCCAGGCGGCGTTACCGCCTTCAAGGATCGATATGTCGCTATACCCGATCGCCGACAAACGCCGCGCGGCCTTCTGCGCCGTGCCGTCACCGGCATCGACCAGCACCATCGGCACGGATTTGCGCGGAGCCAGCGACAGAATTCTGGTCTCCAGAATGCTGTAGGGGCATGGAACTGCATGAAGCAGATGGTCCGCGCCGAACTGGCCGGATTCTCGGACGTCCAGCAGAGCAAGTTCCGCCCCGTTCTCTCTGGCATCCCGGATCATGGTTTTCAGCATCGGGGCATCTATAAAATCTGTCATGGCGAACCTTCTGAAGTAGGGCCGCTATGGGTGCCATTTGATCCGAGGAAAGGCAAGTTTTTGCCGAATATGCGATAGCAAACGATGGTGAACTCGCCGATCCGGATATGCTGCCGCCGCCCCGTACGCGATTTCGCCGCTCCCCGCAACAATGGGGCCTGCAACGCCGAAACATACGGGCGTTGTCGGCTCGACGGAATCTCAAATCACGTCATCCAGTGACCATGAATCTGCCGGTAATCAGGACATGGCGCATCTGGCCGGGAAGATCCGACCTATGGCGGATATCGAACGCGAAGCCAGCGAATCCGCAATCGTACAATACGATGGCGATATTCGTAAATCGGCAGCTCTTCTCGGTATCTCCTCCCCCACGATTTACCTGAAAAAGGCGGTCTGGAACGGCTCCTGACCGCCCCCTCTGGCGCAAAAAACATGTATTCGGATCAATTTGTGTCACGAAACCGCATGCATTTTGCAAACGACGCCTGACAAGCGCATACTGGATATATCGTACATACTTGGCGCGAAAACATCCCCAACCACATTAAAATACAATAACTTCAATGAGTTAAAAGGCAACGCTTGCCGCCTGAATCGCAACCACGGCAAGTTGGCACGCTTCTTCCGATGCCTGTCCTATACCGAATGTTGGGCCGATTTAAAGACCCGCACGAAAGGGCGCGAAAGATGGCAACGCAAGAACAAACCAGAAAAAAGGTACTTCTGATCGATAACGACCGGTTCAGCCTGTCTGTCCTTCAAAGACTGGTTGATGACCTCGGATACGAACCGCTTATCGGCACAACCGCCGAGGCTGCCAGTGCATTGCTGGAGACACAATCTGTCGAGGTCATCGTCTTCAACCAGGACCTGGAAGCAGAATGGGGTCTTTCGCTGGTCGACCAATTACGTTCGGCCGGAGCGACAAACTGCGTTCCACTCATCCTTCTGAGCCAGCCCTCGATTAGGTTCTCGCCACGGATGGAAAATACTGACGACGAACTGGTCTGTTTCCAGAAGCCGATCGCTATCGTACCCTTCGTCCAACATTTTCGAAGCCCTATGAACGACGTGTTCACACCCATCAGGTAAGTAATTTTCACGCTCATTTTTAGCGAGACTGCCTGCCCAAAAATCATCCGTCAGCCCCCTCTCTACAAAGCCCCTCCAAATGGACTATCTTCTCCTCGGAAACATGGGGATTTTTTTATGGCGGAACGCGTAACGGTAACAGCATCTGACGGTCATACATTCGACGCCTGGCGCAGCGACCCTACCGGCGACGGAAAAGGCGGCATCATTTTTCTTCAGGCGATATATGGTCTGACCACCCATTTGGGCGACATCTGCGACCAGTTTGCCCGCAGCGGCTATGCGGCCATGGCGCCAGCACTATACGACCGCGCTGCACCGGATACGGTCTTTTCATATGACCAGGACGGATTACAGGGCGGCATGGCATTTCGCGAACACCTTGCGGAAGAAACCGTCCTGCTCGACGTCAGTGCCTGCGCAGATGCACTGCGGCCGACCGCGGGCAAGGTGGCAATCGCAGGTTTTTGTACAGGTGGCACATGGGCATGGGTATCTGCATCCTCACTTGAACTGGATGCGGCGGTAATCTTTTACGGAAGCGACATTCCGGATTATCTCGACCGCCACGCCAAATGCCCTGCGATAATGCATTACGGCGACCTGGATCATATCCTGCCGATTGAAACCGTCCGTCAGATTGAAGCGAACTACCCCGAGGTCGAGTTTCAGATTTATCCCGGTGCCGGACACGCTTTTTACAACCCGGAACAGGCGAACCACAACAGCAATGCGGCCAAGACGGCCTATGGCCGCACTATCGCGTTTCTCGACACACAGTTCGGCGCGTGAACCGCGAAGGCCGCCTGGTCGTCGCATCACCGGAAACAGATGACGGGCGGTTCTGCGTCGATATTTTCCGGAATGCGGCCGGCACCTATGCTTGGGATGAATGGCGGCGCGAACCGGAAGATCCATCCGGCTGGCAGGCCACGGGGCGGGCAAGCAATGATACGTTCGACACGGAACAGGCCGCCCGTGATGCCGCCTTCAAAAGCGTAGAGTGGTTATCGCGCCACTGACGCCTATTTTACCGATCTTTTGCGGGCTTCCATCCGGGCGATGAAACCGGTGCAGCCAACGATGATCAATGCGCCGACGATGGTCCAGATATCGGGGACTTCGCCAAATATCAGCAGGCCGAAGCTCGCAGCGAAGATCAGCCGGATATATTCCGTCGGCCCGATCACGCTCGCCTCGCCGACCGCGAAACCGCGTATAAAGCCGATCATCCCGACCGCCGTCAGAATACCGATTGCCAGCGCCATCAACCACGACACCAGATCGGGCGGCGTGTGCCAGAGCAGCATAGTCGGCACCAGAAAGACCACGATACCGCCCGCCTGATAGTAAAACAGGATCCGGTTCGGCGGCTCGGTGGTGGACATAAGACGGATCATCACGTTGGCGACGGCAAAGGTGCAGGCCGATCCGATGGCAACCAATGCAACCGGGTCAATATCGCCGCCCGGGCGCACCATGATGATCACACCGACAAAGCCTGCGAGCGTCGCTGTCCAGCGTCCGCCATTCACCGCTTCGCGCAGCACGATGACCGCAACGATCGTCGTGAATAGGATTCGCGAAAACGACAGCGCCGTCGCATCCGCCAGTGGCAGATAGACAACCGACGTATACACCCCCACCTGGGCGACACAGGCGATTGCCAGCCGAAGCCCGTGAATGCCGGGCCGCGACGTCTTGAGTCCGACCGCTCCCATACGCATGAAGACCGGTGCCATGATGAGAAAACCAATGCCATAGCGGAAAAATGCCATCTGAAACGGCGACATCGTGGTACCAAGCGATTTGACAAACAGATCGTTGGTTGAAAACGCGAGAGTCCCCATCACCAGCCACAGAATGCCGCGAAGGTTGGGCGGCAATTTTAGCCAGCGGGTTTTTGTCGCTTCGAGCATATCGATTTTTCTTCACGCGGAGTTCTGAACCGGTGGCAACTTACGCCCGCAGCAGACAAAACGACACCGCTTTGCCGAACGCGTTTATTGCATAGGAATCTAAGCAATTGTGAATCGCTCGCCTTTCTGCTGTTATCCTTCACAGAGACTATAAAATTCTAACTACAGATAAACATTGGGAGGATCCATGAAATCCAACGCATTGAAGCTCATCGCTATTGCATCCGCGCTTGTATGGACTGCTGGCAGCGCATCCGCGCAAAGCGCCGCTGAATTCTACAAAGGCAAAACGGTCGAAATTTATATCGGCTTTGGCCTCGGCGGCACGTATGGCAAAAGTGCCACCATCATGGGCGAATACCTCAAGCCCCGGCTCGGCGCAGATTCAGTCATCGTGAAATCCATGCCCGGCGCCGGCGGTCTGAAAATGACCAACTACTATTACAATATCGCACCGAAAGACGGGTCAGCCCTGATGCTGCCACCCGATACGCTTGTCATCACCGAGCTTCTAAAACCGACGAAAGCAAAATACAAATCGAGCGGACTGACATGGCTCGGCTCAGCCGTGCGCAGCAACTCGATGGCCGCAGTTCGCGCCGATAGCGGTGTAAAGACCTGGAAGGACCTGCTAACCAAGGAAGTACCATTTGCTTCTTCCGGTCTGGGCTCGCAGACCTATCAGATTCCGGCGCTGATTAACGGCCTGCTTGGCACGAAAATCAAGATCGTCAAAGGCTATAAGGGCTCGCGCAAGATGCTGCTGGCGATGGAACAGGGCGAAGTCGCGGGCATCAATCTGTCCTGGCTGTCGTTCAAAACGAACCGCAAGGAATGGTTCGACAAAGGCTTCGCCGTTCCAGTGATCCAGTTGGGGCCGGCGCCTGAATCCGACATCAAAACCGTCCCGCTGCTGTCGGACCTGGTGAAAAAAGAAGACCTGCCGATCGTGCAGTTCATGTCTTCTCTGGTATCGATCGGCCGTAGTCTTGCGGTGCCGAACCAGGTTCCCGCAGACCGGAAAGCCTTCCTTCGTGCAGCATTCGAAAGCATGGCCAAGGATCCGAATTTCGCAGCCGACATGAAGAAGCGGAAGCTGGAAGCAACCTTCACCAATGCCGACGAAATTCAGAAGGTGGTAACCGAAAGCCTCGCAATGACGCCGGAAATTATCGCCCGGACAAACAAGATTCTGTTCGGCGGTGCTTCCTGATAAAGATAACGTAATCTAGACTAACCCGCCCCGGCCATATCAGGCCGGGGCGTTTTCTTTGGAGTTCCCCGGCGTATGCAACGTGACCACAAAAACGTCCTCGTCCTCGGCACCTGCCAGATGCTTTTCGGCACGGGCCGCGGCCTCTTCATGGTCACATCGCCCGCGGTTGCGCTCGGTATCGCACCGCATCTTGCACTCGCAACCCTGCCGACGGCGCTCGTCGTCGTCGGCACGGCTCTTGCCGCCATGCCGGCCTCACTGTTTTCGCGGCGCGTCGGGCGCAAGGCCGGTTTCCTTTGCGGAACCATCCTCGCCGCCGGCAGCGGCGCAGCGTGTACCGCCTCAATTTATCTGGAGAGTTTCTGGCTTCTGGCGCTCGGCGGGCTTTTATTCGGTTTTTTTGCCGGCTTTGCACAGCTCTACCGGTTCGCCGTCGCCGACGTCGCGTCGGAAGCCTTCCGGCCACGTGCGATCTCGCTGGTTCTTGCGGGTGGTGTTTTTGCCGGGCTGGCGGGCCCACGGCTGGCGGATTGGGGCGAACACCTGATTTCGAGCCAGCAGTTTATGGGCGGCTTCCTGTTCATGATCGCAGTTGCCCTGCTAGCGGCACTTACGCTGATGTTCCTGAGCATCCCAAACCTGACGAAAAAACAGCTGGAAGGTCCTCAGAGATCGCTGCTCGAGATCATGAAACAGCCTGTGTTTATCGCCGCCGCAATTTCCGCCACCATCGCCCAGACTGTCATGAACTTTCTGATGACGGCGACCCCGATCGCAATGATTCACATCTGCGGCCACAGTTTCGGATCCATGACCAGCGTGATCGGTTGGCACACGGTCGCCATGTTTGCCCCGGGCTTTTTTACCGGCAACCTGATCAAGAAATTCGGTGAGATCAAAATGATTACCGCGGGTCTCATCCTCGAGGGTGCCTGCATTGCCATCGCACTGGCCGGCATAGAAGTGATGAATTTCTGGCTAGCGATGTTTCTTCTAGGGGTCGGCTGGAACTTTACGTTTACGGCAGCAACCAGCCTGATGACGACCGCTTACACACCGGCGGAACGCGGCAAGACGCAGGGCATGATGAACCAGATCATCTATACGGTGGTCGCCATCGGCTCATTGTCTTCGGGCGCGTTCATCCATTTCTTCGGATGGGACTGGGTCAATGTTGCCGGGATCCCGCTACTGGGCATGGCCGCGGCCGTGACCTTCTGGTATGCAGCCAGCACACGCAAAGCGGCGCAAGATTGACACGGGGCGCAAAGACAAATCGAGGGTTTTGCAGACCGGTACTTATCGAGAGTGAAGCAACAGGACGTATAAGCAATGGACGGGAACACACCTGATCCGGCGACCGCCGGAACCGAGATTGGAAAATCCCCTGCCCGGCTAATGGCTCGGCGGGCAGTCGAGGGACGGGGCACCTTCGTAGATGACCTTGTTCTCTCGCGACTTGCAGACGTCGCCTACGTTCGCAGCCCCTATGCCCATGCCGAAATCTCCGGCATAGATTCAGCCGCAGCCGCCGCCGTGCCGGGTGTGATCGCAGTCGTGAGCGGAGCCGAAATTGCAGAGCGGATGACACCCTGGCTGGCCGTGATGGAAAACCAGCCGGCCCTCAAGACAATCCCGCAATACGCGCTCGCCGTTGACCGCGCGCGATGGCAGGGAGAACCCGTCTGCGCCGTTATCGCCGAAACACGCGCCATCGCCGAAGATGCGGCCGACCTGGTCGCCGTCGACTGGCGCGAACTCCCCGCGGTCACCCGGATCGAAACCGCGCTTGATGCAGATTCCCCCGTCATCCATGCGGAATTCGGCGACAACAAGATGTATGAGCGCGTGGTCGAGACCGGCGACGCGGATGCAGGTTTTGCTGCCGCCAAGCACATCGTCGAGCAGACATACGATTTCGGCCGCCACACCGGCGTCACCCTGGAACCGCGCGCCGTTATCTCGTCCTACGAACGCTCAGAGAAGCGGCTGAACGTCTATTACGGCGGTCAGGCGCCGCACATGATCCAGACGCTCTATTCGAAACATCTCGATATACCGGAACGCGATATCCACGTGCTGACCCAGGAGTGCGGCGGCTCCTACGGCATCAAGAGCCACCTTTACGGGGATGAGTTCGCGACCGCGGTGCTGTCGATCATGCTGGATCGGCCGATCCGCTGGCGCGCCGACCGGATCGAGTCCTTTGTGTCTGATATCCATGCCCGCCACCACCGCGTGAAGGCGAAAATGGGCCTCGACGCAGAAGGGCGCATTACCGCTTTCGAGATCGACGACCTGGTCGGTGCCGGGCCCTTTTCCGCCTACCCGCGGACCAGCATCGTCGAAGGCAACCAGGTATTGAACATCGCTGGCGGACCCTACCGGGTTGGCGGATTTCGCGGCAAGACCACCGTGGTCTTCCAGAATATGGTCCCGATTTCCCAGTACCGGGCGGTGGGTCATCCCATGGGTATTGTCGCGTGCGACAGCCTGCTGGAAAAAGCGGCCGTCAAGATGGGCATCGATCGGCTGGAGATCAGGCGGCGGAATTTCATTCCCGATGACAGCTACCCTGCGAATTCGCCCGGCGGTGTGCCGCTGCATGACCTCTCTCACCAGGCCTGTCTGAAAAAACTGGAAGAGACCATCGATCTCGACGCGCTGAAGCGCGACCAGGCGAAAGCGAAAGAACGCGGCGTTCATCGCGGTATCGGGTTCGCATCCTTTATCAAGGGCACGAACCCGGGCGCCTTGATCTACGGCCCGGCAAAGGTGCCGATCTCCGCCGTGGATGGCTGCACGATCCGCTTCGAACCGGCAGGCGGCGTCACCTGCCAGACTGGCGTGACCGAGCAGGGCCAGGGAACCGAGACGATGATCGCGCAGATCGTTGCCTCCGCCATCGGTATGTCGTTTGACGACATCCGCGTGATCACCGGCGATACCAACGTCATGCCCTATGGCGGCGGGACATACGGGTCGCGCGGTGCCGGGATCGGCGGAGAAGCATCCTGGAAAGCAGCACTTACCCTGCGCGAACAGCTTCTGGAACTCGCGGGCGTTCTGCTGCAAACCGACGCGGAGACGCTGGATATACGCGATGGCGTCGTCGTCGATGCGGGTTCCGGCAACGAGCGGATAACGCTTGTGGAACTGGGGAATATCGCCTTTCTGCGTTCCTATGAACTGCCCGATGACTACCACCCGGTTCTGGTTGCCACAGAACGTTTCAGGGTACGCGACTATATTTTCACGAATGCCGCCCATGCCGCCTATGTCGAGGTCGACACCGATACCGGGTTCGTAAAGGTACTGAACTACTGGCTCGTCGAAGACTGCGGGCGGGTTATCAATCCGCAACTCGTCGATGAACAACAACGCGGATCCGTCGTACACGGGCTTGGTGACGCTCTTTATGAGCATTGCATCTATGACGATGACGGCCAGCTTCTGAATGCAACCATGGCCGATTACCTGGTGCCGATGTCCTTCGAAATGCCGGATATCGTTGTCGAGCACGTCATCACGCCGACTTCCAAGACCACCCTTGGGGCAAAAGGCGCCGGCGAAAGCGGGATGGCCGGCGTGCCGCAGACAATCCTGAGCGCGGTGAACGATGCAATCCTCCCCTATGACGGAGAAGTCACAGCAGTACCGGTCACACCGGAAGACGTGTTGCACGCTCTGGGGAAACTATAACAACCGGTACAACATGATCCGGGCCCGCACCCGCTGCGTCGCTCTGTCTACCCATTGGCCCGAGGGAACATTCCGATGAGCGTCCCGGCAACGCGCTTTTACACGTAAATTCAAGTTTTTGACGATTTCTCGAAAGTCGTCGACGATCGCGTCTACCGGCGCATGCCCGAAGACTGGTTTATCGGGCTGACCGATGTGGTCGGGTCGACCAGGGCGATCGAAAACGGCAAATACAAATCGGTCAACATGGCACGCGCGGCCGCTATTTCAGCGGTGACCAATGCGCTTAGCCACCAAGACTTCCCTTTCGTGTTCGTCGGTGACGGCGTCAGCTTTGCCGTCCCGGGAAAATACCGGGAGAGAGCGGCCGACGCCCTTGCAAGCACTGCACGCTGGGTAGAGGAAGAACTGGATCTTACGCTGAGGGCGGCCATGGTGCCGGTCACGGACATCATGGCGGCCGGACATGACGTCCGGGTCGCCCGGCTCGGCACTTCGCCGGAGGTGGCTTTTGCCATGTTCTCGGGCCATGGCGTTGAATGGGCAGAAACGGAAATGAAACAGGACCGGTTTGGCGTCAACGTCACCGCACCGGGTGCCCGACCGGACCTGACAGGACTGTCCTGCCGGTGGAAACCGATCGACAACACCCGTGGATGCATCCTGTCGCTCATCGTCGGCCCCGCAGACGGCGTTCGGACCGGAAACAAAGAAGGGGATGATATCGGGGATTACGAAAGGCTTGTCGGCCAGGTCATCGAACTCTTCGAGGAGGGCGAGCGCGGCGGGCATTCCATCCTCGAAAGCGGCCCCGACATGGGCTGGCCGCCGAAAGGGGCCGATCTCGGAGCCCGGGCAACGACCTCTGAAGGTTCCCGCAGAAAAGCAAAACTCAAAATCATGCTGTTTTGCGCCTTCGCGTGGATTTTGTTCAAAACCGGCTGGAAGCTCAAGAATTTCGATCCCGTTCACTACCGGCGGATGACGGCACTGAATACGGACTTCCGCAAGTTCGACGACGTGTTGCGGATGACGGTGGATTGCGACCTGCAGACGCTTGCAAGGTCGAAGACCCTGCTGGAGACGGCCAAAGCCGCCGGGACGATCCGTTACGGTATTTACGAGCAGGATGCGGCGACGATGACGTGTATTGTCCCGTCGGTTGAATCCGATAACCACCTGCATTTCCTCGACGGGGCGAGCGGCGGGTATGCGCTTGCCGCCAAAATGATGAAAGCCGGTTAGAACACGCGGCCCGGGCGTTGCTTTAAACGACGCCCGGGGAGGATTACGTTCCTAGCCCTTCAAGGGCAGGATGTTCCAGGTCACGCGCGGCGGATACTCGGGCTCTGTAAACAGACGACCGACCGGGCAGCGATCCTCGGACAGCTTTTTCAGCCGCTCGATTTTCTTCTAGGATTCATTAGTCTCAATATCGATGTTCATCTCTACTTCGCAGAAATGCATTACGCCATTGGCATTGCCTTCCATGCCGTCGATCAGATCGGTCGTGGCCGAGCAATCGATATTGATATCACCATGGGCGAAGCGCATGGCTTCAGCAACTTTGTGGATTTGAACTGTCTGGCAGGCCACGAGCGATGCTGCAAGATGTTACAGCGGTGCAGCAACTGTATTCGTACCTCCGCGTTCTTCCGGCTCATCTGTGCGAATGGTGTGGCCTTCGCCCGTTGATATTTCGCAGACAACGCCGCCTGCCTTGCAGGTTGAACGAACCTCGCGCGCGCGCCGGCCAACCTGCTCCTTCTGTTTAACTTCAACCATCTTGTCGTTCTCCCTTTGAATATGATTGCGTCATCCTAAAGGCCCGACAGCACCCGACAAGCGAAAAGCCTGACGACGGCGCTATCAACTGCCGAACTGATCCCGGGTCCGCAATATCCAGATCGACAGCCCGCAGATCAGGAAGATACCGATCCCACCAATGGCATAGAATGCATATTCCAGTCCGATGACTTCTGCGAGTGCTCCCATAATTACCGGGAACAGCATTCCCCCGAACCGGTTGAACGATATCCTCAACGCGGCGGCCCGACCCTGCAGACGCGGCGCGACGGACCGGGAAGCGATGGACATCATAAGTGGCAGGTTGAGCCCCTGCCCGGCTCCCCGCACGCAAATAGCGAGTGCCAGGAAAACCCAGGTTTCGAATAGCGGGGTCGCCGCGACCCCGATAATAGCGGCGCCAACCGCCAGGATCAGCAACCAGTAATCGGCGATCCGGCGGGTCAACGGCCCGATACAAAGCGCCGCGAGGGCGGAAACACCATTGCCGATGCCGATCAGCAACCCTATCGAGGTCGCCGTGTAACCGAGATCTTTAAGCCAGATACCGTAAAACGATGCCTGCATGCCGGAGCCGGTCTGGCGCATAAACGTCGCTGCAATCACCAGCGCAATCGCCGGAACGAGCAGCAACCTGAAGGCTTCTCGGTAATCAGACAGGCTGGGAAGAACGTCTGTCCGCTCCTGTTCGATCGCTACCGCAGGCGCTGTATTGGCGGATAACGATCGTGAAGCGACCTGATCCCGTGCACCGCCTTCATGACGAGGGAGAAAC
>Ga0233432_10000663_pt1 | contig 32960 bp, 22 predicted proteins | sample SI_122_August201_6_FD_179870 | JGI IMG/M metagenome (GOLD analysis project Ga0233432, IMG submission 179870) | Seawater microbial communities from Saanich Inlet, British Columbia, Canada - SI_122_August2016_10_MG | ecosystem: Environmental > Aquatic > Marine > Inlet | place: Canada: British... | reverse complement strand
CATTTTCAGTTTTTTTTAGATTCCATTTATGAGAACATTCAGGGCAAGTGTATGAATTATTTCCTGTGAAGTATCCATAAGGTGATTCACAAATTGGGCAAGCTTTCATTTCTTCTGACATGCTCAGGTTATATTTAGTTTATTTTAGAATAAGTTATTTTCATAATCTCATTTTCTAATTTGCAAGCATCATCTACTATTTTCTGTCCTTTCTCTGTAATATCTTTAACAAATTTCTTATCTTCATAATCAGCACAATTAATCTTAACATTTAAAAATGCTCCAATAACTGAAGTCCTTGCACAAAGCGCTCCGACACCAGCATCAGTAACTGAATTTGGGTTTCCAATTTCTGCCATAGCCTTCATGACTTCCATTGAATTAAAAGCTGTTGTCATTACTTTAAATGGAGTTAGGATCGCATTTTTTGTAGCTTTTTGAATTTCTTCATGTCTTTTTGATATTGCTTCATCTGAATCTTTAGGCAGTCTAAAAGCATCCATAATTTTATTAAATGCATCAGTATCCTCATCAACTAAATCAAGAAGTGTTTTTTGATATTGCATTCCTTTTTCTGCCCAAATAGAAAATTCTTCCCATCTATCATCCCAACCTCTTTTATGAGAAGATAAATTTGCAACCATTGTTCCTAAGGCTACTCCTATTGATCCACAATATGCTGCTATAGATCCACCTCCTGGAGCGGGGCTTTCAGAAGCAGTTTCATTTGCGAAATCTGAAAGAGACAGGTCAATTAATTTATTATCCACATCATCTAACATATATTCAATAACTCTTTCTTTAATGTTAAATGGGGCTAATTCATCAAGTCCTAAAGTTTTTACTGCAATTTTGATTATTTCATTTTCAGAAATACCTAATGATCTTTTTTGTTTTTTTAAAAAATGTTTTCCAGCATCTAATAGTACTTTTTTTGGAACTAAACCAACTAGTTCAGATCCAGTTACACGCATTCCTCTAAGATTTGCTCGTTCACAAGTTTTATCAAAAACATCATGTAAAGACGCTATATTAATATTTGTTAAATTATAAGAAATTTGTGCAATTCCATATTCTTCAATATACCATCCAATTCCTTTTACAGATTTAAAAAATCCTGGTTCTTTAATTGGGTTTCCATTACTATCTTTAATAATTTTCCCATTTAAATTACCTCCTTCTCTTTTAATTCTTCCTGCTTCACGAATATCAAAAGCGACAGCATTTGCTCTTCTAGTAGAAGTTGTATTAAGATTAATATTATATGCTACTAGAAAATCACGTGCAGAAATTGCTGTAGCTCCAGATTTTTCAACTGATTTATTAAATATGTTTGGGCCATAATCTGGTTTCCAATTTTTATTTTCAAGTTTCTTTGATAATCCTTCATATTCCCCTTGTCTACAATTAGCTAGATTTCTTCTTTTGTCTTCTTTAGCAGCTTCTTCATAATGATATACAGGAATATTAAGTTCCTCACCAACTCGTTTGCCTAATTTATGTGCCCATTTAACACATTCAGTCATTGATATATTTGAAATTGGAACTAATGGACACACATCAGTAGCACCCATTCTTGGATGTTCTCCTGTATGATTTCTCATGTCAATTAGTTCTTGAGATTTTTTGATCAGAAGGAATGCTGCGTCAATCACGTTCTGTGGCTCTCCAACAAAAGTAATAACTGTTCTATTTGTAGCTTTTCCTGGGTCTATATTTAATAACTTTATTCCATCAATTTTCTCAACTTCAGATGCAATAATTTTAATTTTATTTGTATCGAGCCCTTCTGAAATATTTGGAACACATTCAATTATTTGTTTCATTTTAATTACTTTTATAATAAGCAAATATAGTATTCTTCTTTATAAAAAACTTATTTTTGCAATATGGATAAATCAACAAAATCAGCTCTTGAAAATGGTGAAATGCTTCCTTTAATGGAAGCTTTCTACTCTATTCAGGGTGAAGGTTTTTTTGCTGGAACTGCTGCTTATTTTTTACGAATTGGTGGATGTGATGTTGGTTGCCATTGGTGTGATGTTAAAGAAAGTTGGGATTCTACTCTTCATCCCCCAACTTTGGTAACAGATATTTTAAAAGATATTAAAAAATATAATGTAGATACAGTTGTTATTACAGGAGGGGAGCCATTAATGTGGAACCTTGATAATTTAACTAATTTATTAAAAGTTAATAATTACAAAACTCATTTGGAAACTTCTGGAACACATCCTTTAAGCGGTAGTTTTGATTGGATCTGTTTTTCTCCAAAGAAAATGCAATCCCCTCTTAACGACATAAAATTATTTGCAAACGAGTTAAAAGTTATTGTTAGCAACAAGCATGATTTGATATGGGCTAAGGAACAGTGTATTGGGATTAATAATAAATGTAAATTATATTTACAACCTGAATGGAGTAAAAAAGATATTGTTTTACCAATGATTATTGAATTTGTTCAAGAAAACAAGGAATGGTGTATATCTTTACAGAGTCATAAATATATGAATATTCCATAATGAGAAACTATTTTCTTATTTTTTTGTTTCTTCCTTTAATATCTTACTCTCAATTTAAAGATTATAAAAATTTTGATAAAGCAATAAAATATAATAAGGAGGGTAATTTCAATAAATCTATAAAATTTGCTAGTAAAGCACTAGAAAATAGTCCACAATGGGAGAGTCCAAAGCTATTAATTGCTTCGATTTATGCTAACAGTAAAGAAATTAATAAAGCTGTATCATATCTGCTATCTGCATATTATAATGATGAAAATATTAATTTAGATGGAATAAAGAAGATTACAAAATTGTATTATGAAAACGGCTTCTACGAAGAATCTCTTAAATATGCTAAATTGCTTATTTTGAAAGATTCTGTTAGATTTTATGACTCTAGGGAAATCAGAATGATAATTAAAAGTTCTAAATTTTCGATTAATGCTATAAATAATCCTGTAGATTTTTCTCCCAAAAATTTAGGCTCTAATATAAATTCATCTAAAGAAGAATATTTACCTGCTATTTCGTATAACGGAAAAAATTTAGTGTATTCAAGGAGGCTTAAGAAAAATAATGTATTTCAAGAAGATTTTTATGTTTCGAAACTTGACGAAAACAGTAATTGGATACTGTCTAAACCATATTTTGGCACTTTAAATACAAATGGTAATGAAGGTGCATTCTCTTTCTCGTCTGATACTGGTTATTCAGTATTTACAGCATGTGATAGATTTGATAGTATGGGGAGTTGTGATCTTTATATACTCTTTAATAATTCAACATTTAATGCTGGTAAGATAATTAATTCAAAATCATGGGAGTCACAAGGATGTTTTTCTCCAGACGGAAGATATCTTTATTTTGTGAGTAATCGAAGTGGAGGATACGGAGGTAAAGATATTTGGCGTTCACAAATTACTGATAACGGCTTTTTAGAGCCCGAAAACTTAGGTCCTAAAATAAATACAGAAGATGATGAAATGTCACCATTTCTTCATCCAGATAATTTAACATTTTACTTTGCATCTAGTGGCCACGTTGGAATGGGTGGATATGATGTTTATATAAGTAAAAGAATTGATGGTTTGAATGAATGGAGCTTACCAACAAATTTAGGCTATCCAATTAATACATTTAATACAGAGAACTCATTAATTGTTGCTAATGATGGAAGAACTGCCTATTATACTTCTAATCAAAGTGGTTTTGGTTTAGAAGATATTTTTGTTTTTAATCTACCTGAGAATTTAAGAGCAAATAAATTATCAGCAATTGAGCTAGATATAATTTCAAGTAAAAAAGGTAAAGAAGTTGTTCTTAATAATGTTGTATTTGCATCTAACTCAAGTAAAATTGATTCCAGTTCTTTTAAACAATTAAATGATTTTATTTTATATTTATTAAAAAACCCAGATATAAGCTTAGAGATTCAAGGTCATACTGATAATATTGGTAGTAATAATGATAATTTAATTTTATCTACCCAAAGAGCTGAAGTTGTATATAATTATATAAGAGATAAAGTGTCTAATAGACTTGAATTTAAAGGATACGGAGAGCTTGTTCCATTATTCTCAAACACTTCAGAAGAAAATAGATTATTAAATAGAAGGACATCATTTATTATAAATTAAATATTTCAACTTTATGCTTTGTTGATCCAACTCTTTCCATATAAATCCTTCTAAATATTTATCTTTCTCTTTAATCTCATCATATGGAGTTATAGTAGAAATCGGTTTTATATTATAATTAATTGATTCAATTTTATTTTCCTTGAAATACAATGAAATTTCTGAGCATTTTGTAGCATTAAATCCAATTTTATCGTCTGTTTTTTCATCAGTAATGACAAATAAACTTTGGCTGTTACCCTCTATTCTAATTTTAGATATTGTATTTTCATTAAAATATATATTCATTATATTTCCTGCCAATTGATTATAATTAAAAGAATCAACTTTAGAAATTATCATTGGATTTGGTGAGCAAATCATTGATTTTAGATCTTTATCTTCATCAAGTAAAATCTTCATGCTATCAGAAGTTATTTGAAATTCATCTACCCATAGAGATGGGTAGTCAAATAATTCAATTTTTGAATATTCTAAATCATAGCTAAATGAATCGCATTTTGCTTGCATATTGTGCTGATAGATTTCTACGTTATTAAAGGCAGTCAATTTCTTATCATTCTCTAGATTTTGATATAAAAAATTATTTGCACCAATAAAAGTTGTGTCTTCTTCTTGTATGATTTTTGCTAGTGGTTCTTTGGTGAATATAAAATAGTCCTCTCTTATGAAAAATTCTGCCTGATCTCCAAATATTTCAATATTGTTGATACTATCTATTAGATGAACATTTTGTAATGCTTTGCCGTATTGTTTATTTTGGTCATAAAAAATACTGTCGCCCTTTAGAATTTGACTGTCAGATTGTATGTAAGCGTTATTGAAAAATTTTGATTTTAGTGTATTAGTATTATACCATCCGTTTTCACAAAAAATTTTATTTTCTTCAGAAACTATAGTTGAAGGTCCAAAGAAGAATGACGTTTCACTCTTCGTGTTGTAAATCATATTATCTGTAAAAACTTGATATTCTTTGTCAATTATTTTGACTGAGTCTGTAAAAATAAAATTATAGGTATTAGCATGATATTCTCCTCTTACAGAGTATATGGATTTTGAATTATCTATAATCTTTCCATTTGAGGGGTAGACTCCAATATTTTCATTTAGGTTATAAAGAATTTTATCAGTTTCCAAAGTCATATACTTGTCAATGAGCTTGACTTTTCCAGTGATTGTGGCACTATTTTTATCACTCAGATATAGCAATCTTTTTCCAGTAAGTTTTAAACTATCTCCTTGCTGTATAATAATATCTCCAAAAGCTTCTATTTTGTTTAATTCAGAATAGTGGTATGCGGAATCACAAGACATTGTTGTTGAATTGTGTTTAAACACTACATTATTTAATAATCTTAAATATTCAGGGTGGTTTATAGTATTTGCAATTGTACTATCAGCATTAATTATTTCAATTCTTTTACTTGTCTGGGCATTTACACATACACAGAGTGATAAAAGCAAAATATTTAATAAAAATTTCAATATTTATCGAAAAAATGTTTGTTTTCTATCAGGGCCAACTGATACAATTGAAATTGGCACTTCTAATATTTTTTCTAGCCATGAAATATATTTGTGAACTGTTTCAGGTGCTTTAGAAAGGCTATCTAAATTCATTAAATCCTCCTCCCATCCATCTAAGTCTTTGTATATAGGTATTAATTTTTCATTATCTTCAAATGGTAAATAATCAATTTTTTTGCCATCAAGTTCATAATGAGTACAAGCTTTTATTTTTTTGATTCCAGATAGAACATCTGCTTTCATCATCATAAGTTGTGTTACTCCATTAATATTAATTGCATATTTTAATGCTGGTATATCGATCCAACCACACCTTCTAGCTCTGCCAGTAGTTGACCCAAATTCATTACCAATATTAGCTAGATGCTCACCTGTTTTATCAAATAATTCAGATGGGAAAGGACCACTACCTACTCTTGTACAGTAGGCTTTAAAGATTCCAAAGACTTCTCCAATATTATTTGGAGCAATACCAAGACCAGTACAAGCCCCAGCTGTTATTGTATTTGATGATGTAACAAAAGGGTAAGACCCGAAGTCAATATCTAGAAGTGTTCCCTGTGCACCTTCAGCTAATATTTTTTTTCCATCTTTGATAGCATTGTGGAGATAGTGTTCGCTTTCAATGTGATTAAATTTTCTTAAAGTTTCTAATGAATGGAACCATTCTTTTTCTAAGTCCTCAAGTTTATAATCAAAATCATAGAAATCTAATATTTGAAGGTGCTTCCTCTTCAGTTTTTCATATTTCTCTTTAAATTTTGGAGAAGACACATCACCCACTCTAATACCATTTCTTCCAGTTTTATCCATGTAAGTTGGTCCAATTCCTTTCAAAGTAGAACCTATTTTTTCTTTTCCTTTTGCTTGTTCTGAAGCAGCATCTATGAGTTTATGTGTTGGTAAAATTAAATGAGCTTTTTTTGAAATAAGTAGTTCAGAAATTGTAAGTTTTAATTTTTCTAGTCCAAAAATTTCTTTTTGAAAAATAACAGGATCAATAACAACACCATTACCAATTAGATTCACTACACCTTTATGAAAAATTCCTGAAGGAATAGTATGAAGAACATGCTTGATACCATCAAATTCAAGAGTATGACCTGCATTTGGACCCCCTTGAAATCTAGCAATAATATCATATTTAGATGTTAATACATCAACAATTTTTCCTTTACCTTCATCTCCCCATTGTAGTCCTAATAAGACGTCTGCTTTCATTTAATTCTTAATTTTTAATTTTTTTCTGACATTCTTTACAGATTCCGTATAGGTTCAATGCGTGTCTATTTATTTTGAATGACATACTATCTTCAATTACATTTTTTATTCCTTGAATTCTTGGGTCACAAAATTCTATAACTAAGTCACAGTTTGTACAGATTAAGTGATCGTGTTGTCTGTATGAATAAGATTTTTCATATTGTGATTGTGCTTTGCCAAATTGATGTTTACGAATCAATTGACAATCTAATAATAATTCAACTGTATTGTATAGTGTTGCTCTACTTACTCTATATTTTTTGTTTTTCATTTGGATATACATAGATTCGATATCGAAGTGGCCTTCTGAGTTATAAATTTCTTTCAGAATTGCAAAACGTTCAGGTGTTTTTCTATGTTTGTTAACTGCAAGATAGTCAGTAAAAATTTCAATAACGGTATCAATAATATTTGTTTGTTGCACGTAATATTTTTTTACAAATTTATAAAATTTACTTATTATTAAGTTTTAAAATATTAATAAAGAAGTTTAAAATTATTGATGTTTATAAGTTCTTGTAATTGATGAAATCTCTTCTAGACTTTTTAATTTAATTGTTAAATCATTTAAAAATTCAACATTGTGTACTTTTAAGGTAATTACTCCATCAAATATGCCATCATCTGTCTTAATGTTTATTGATTTGATATTGACATTCATTTGATTTGAGATAATTTGAGTTACCTTGTTCATAAGTCCTAAGGAATCAATGCCTTTAATGCTAATTGATGCAATAAAATCTATTTCTTGTTCAGATATCCATTTAGCTTGAAGTATTCTATATGCATAGTTTGATCTAAGCTGAATAGAGTTAGGACAGTCAGATCTATGTACTTTTATGCCATCCATAACAGTTAAGAAGCCAAAAATTAAATCTCCAGGAATAGGATTGCAGCATGCTGCCATTTTATAATCTAATATCTCATCATCTTCATTGAAAACTATAATCTTACTAGACTTTTTATCTTCTTTTTTGAAACTTGGCTGTCCGTAAATCCTATTTTTAATACTTTGATACCATCCACCTTTTTTGAGACGTACAAATTCTTTAATTGCAGAATTTGATATTGACCCAGTCCCAAATTGGAAATATAAATTTAGTGTTGTGTTTGCGTCAAAGTACCTTATTAACTCATTTTCAGTTTGAGTTGTTAAAGAAATTTTTAAAAGCTTTAGTTTTCTTTCAGCGATCTCTTTTCCAATTGTTGCTATTTCTCTTTTGTCTTCTTTAAGCGCAGATTTTATTTTAGATTTTGCTCGAGATGTTGCTACAAATCTTAGCCAATCCTCTCTTGGTCTTTGTTTTTGTGAAGTTATAACTTCTACCTGATCTCCACTTTGAAGATTATGACTTAATGAAACAAGCTTTCCATTAACTTTAATTCCCATACATTTTAGGCCAATATCAGTATGAATTTCAAATGCAAAATCAAGTGCTGTTCCTCCTCTTGGAAGTGTTTTGAGATCACCTTTTGGAGTAAAAACATAGATCTCTCCAGAATAAAGGTTAAGCTTAAAATCATCAATAAAGTCTACAGCATTATTTTCTGGATTCGTTAAAAGTTCTCTAATCTTCTCAATCCAAACATCTAATGAGCTATCTTTACTTCCTTCTTGTTTATACTTCCAATGAGCAGCATATCCCTTTTCGGCAATTTCATCCATTCTTTTACTTCTTATTTGAACTTCAACCCACTTTCCATTATCTCCCATTACAGTTGTGTGAAGAGATTCATAGCCATTTGCCTTGGGTGTAGAAATCCAATCTCTTAACCTATCTGGATTGGGTTTGTAGCAATCTGTAACTATTGAGTAGATTTTCCAGCAGTCTGATTTTTCGTTTTCTATTGAGGAATCAATAATTATTCGAATAGCGAATTTGTCAAAAACTTTATCAAAATTAACTCCTGTTTTGATCATCTTATTCCTAATAGAAAAAATTGATTTAGGCCTACCTCGCATTAAATATTTTAAGTCAGTTTCTTTAAGTTTAGCTTTTATTGGTTTTATAAATTTTGTGATATATTTCTTTCTATCCTCTTTAGTTTCATTAAGTTCTTGAGCAATAGCTTTGTATATTTCAGGCTTTGTATACTTTAAGCCTAAATCTTCTAGTTCTGTTTTTATAGAGTATAGACCAAGTCTATGGGCTAGAGGAGCGTAAAGAAAAAGTGTTTCAGATGCGATTTTTAACTTATTATGTACTGGCATTGAATCAAGCGTCCTCATATTATGAAGTCTATCTGCAAGTTTTATAAGTATTACTCTAACATCGTCTGATAGAGTTAGAAGCATTTTCTTAAAATTTTCTGCCTGAAGTGATACGTTTTTATCAAATACGTCTTGTATCTTAGTCAAGCCATCAATTATTTGCGCGACTTTCTTACCAAATTTTTTTTCAATATCATCTAATGTGTAATCCGTGTCTTCTACTACATCATGAAGTAATGCGCAAATAATGGATGTTGTTCCAAGTCCAATTTCTTTAGCGGCTATATGAGCTACAGCAATAGGATGATAAATGTATGGCTCCCCACTTTTTCTCCTCATATCTTTATGGGCATTTACAGCCAGGTCAAAAGCGTTTCTAATTATTTTCTTATCAGATTTGTCAGTTTTATCCGCACATGATCTTAGTAGAGATCGATATTTATTAAGAATCTCATTTTTTTCTTTTTCATGATTTATCGGTTTCATTAATTTAAGAAGAAAAAATTGGAAAAGAGCTCATTAATTGATTAACTTCTGATTTTATGTTTTGAAGATTTACTTCATCATTTGGATTAGAAATTACTCTGTCAATTAGTTCAACTATTTTTAAAATAGTATCTTCCTTAACACCTCTTGTTGTTATAGCAGGTGTTCCAAATCTTATTCCTGATGTAATAAATGGGGACTGCGAGTCAAAAGGAACCATATTTTTATTCGCAGTTATATCAGATTTAACCAAAGCAATTTCTATTTCTTTACCAGTAACATTTTTATTTCTTAAATCTATTAACATGCAATGGTTCTGCGTGCCACCTGAAATAATATTATATCCTCTTCTAATAAATTCCTCTGCCATAGTTTTTGCATTACTTATGACTTGTTTTCCATATTCAACAAATTCAGGTTTTAGAGCTTCTCCAAATGCAATAGCTTTTGCTGCTATAATATGCTCAAGAGGACCACCTTGAGAGCCAGGGAATACACCAGAATTTAAAACGCTAGACATCATTTTTATATTTCCTTTTGGAGTTTTTTTGCCCCATGGATTTTCAAAATCTTTACCCATCATTATCATTCCGCCTCTTGGACCTCTTAAAGTCTTATGAGTTGTAGTTGTTAATATGTGACAATGTAAAGCAGGATTATTTAAAAGCTTTGCCGCTATCAATCCTGCAGGATGAGCAATATCACCAAGAAGTAAAGCGCCAACTTTATCAGATATCTCTCTGAATTTTTTGTAGTCCCAATCTTGAGAATAAGCAGATGCACCACAAATAATTAATTTTGGTTGTTCTTCTAAGGCTATTTTTTCAAGTTTGTCATAATCAATTTTTCCAGTTGTCTTTTCAACATTATAAAAAGAATTTTTATATAATTTTCCCGAAAAGTTAACAGATGAACCATGTGTAAGATGACCACCATGGGATAAATTAAATCCAAGCATTTTGTCTCCAGGATTTAAGCATGCTAGCATTACTGCTGCATTTGCTTGTGAACCTGAGTGCGGCTGAACATTAACATATTCTACTCCAAATAATTCTTTGGCTCTATCAATTGCTAATTGTTCAACTTCATCTACAATTTCACAGCCTCCATAATATCTTCTTCTGGGAAAACCTTCTGCATATTTATTAGTTAAGCAAGATCCCATGGCTTTCATTACTTGTTTACTAACAAAATTTTCAGAAGCTATTAGTTCAATTCCCCTACGTTGTCTTTCATCTTCCTTAGATATTAAATCAAAAACTATTTGATCTCTTTTCATTTCTTAATGTTTTAAATTTTTATTTTCGTGAAGCAACAAATGTAAATAATTTATGAATAGAATAAGACAACTTTTTGGTATAAAATATCCAATTATTCAAGGTGGAATGGTTTGGTGTAGTGGATGGGAATTAGCTTCTGCTGTTAGTAATTCTGGAGGTTTGGGGTTAATTGGTTCTGGATCTATGTATCCTGATGTACTTAGAGAACATATCATAAAGTGTAAAAAAGCAACTCATATGCCATTTGGTGTTAATTTACCTCTTTTATATGCTAATAGCGAGGAACATATTAAAGTTATAATTGAAGAAGAGGTTAAAATTGTATTTACTTCCGCTGGTAATCCAAAACAATATACTTCAAAACTTCAAGATCATGGAATTGTGGTAGTTCATGTAGTAGCAAATAAAAAGTTTGCAATAAAATGTGTTGAAGCAGGAGTTGATGCAATTGTTGCTGAAGGTTTTGAGGCAGGAGGACATAATGGAATTGAAGAGCTTACAACAATGTGTCTTATTCCACTAATATCAAAGGAAATTGATCTGCCAATTATAGCAGCTGGCGGTATTAGTAGTGGTTATTCAATGTTAGCAGCCTTTTCTCTTGGTGCAGATGGTATTCAAATGGGTAGTCGCTTTGTAGCAAGTAAAGAATGCTCTGCACATATTAATTTTAAAAATAGAATTGTTGATGCTGATGATGCTGAAACAGAACTAACATTAAAAGAGTTAACAGCTGTAAGGTTGATGAAGAATGATTTTTTTTATCAGATTAAAGATGCTTATTCAAAAAATGCTAGCGTCATTGAGTTGAAAAAGATTCTTGGAAAAGGAAGAGCAAAAAAGGGAATGTTTGAAGGAGATTTAAAAAATGGAGAGCTTGAGATTGGCCAAGTTTCTGCTTTGCTTGATGATATTCTGCCTGTTTCAGAAATAATGTCTCGTATTATTTTAGAGTATGAGGAGGCTGTTTTAAGGATAGATAAATTTAAAATATAGATAGTAATTTTGTAAGAAATAAAGTCTTTTCATGTTGGTGGACTTGAACCTAAAATTTAGTTTTACTATCTTTGTATAAATTAATATTACATGAAAAGAAATCTTATACTATTATTTGTTATTTTAATGACAATTCAATCATATGCATCTCACTTTATTGGAGGAGAAATTACATGGGAATGTAATTCTGATCCTACTAGTCCAGATTATGGGAAGTATACTTTTTTCCTTAAGATTTATCAAGATTGTGATGGTATTGATTTTAGTACAACAAATGAACTCCTTACTGTGCATAATAATCCAACAATGGGTAATATTAATGTTAATTTTGTATCAACTACTGATATTTCAACTACTGGTGTGTCTAATGCTCAGCCATGCTATGACTGTGACAATCAACCATTCGGTCAATTTGGCGCTGTAAAAGAGTGGCTTTATTCTTCAGGTCCAATCACATTAAATGGAACGCCACCAGCAGCTGGATGGCATTTTACTTGGGGAAGTTGTTGCAGATCTAGTCAGCTTACTCAAGGGATGAATGATGATGACTGGACAATTAGATCTGTTATGTATCCATACACAGATCCATCTGGCACTGTTTTTCCAAACGGTAATATGTGTCATGATAGTTCTCCAATCTTTAAAGAAGAACCTAAATCAATACTATGTACAGGTTATCCTTTTTCTTACAGTCATCTTGCTTTTGATGTTGAACTTGATTCATTGAGTTACAGTTGGGCTGAACCGTTAGGAGATGAATTTAATTATAATCCTGCAACACCTAATTCAATTGCTTTACCATTTGCTGCTCCATATACAGTAAACTCGCCTATTCCGGGGAATCCAACCTTAAATAATAATAATGGTGAAATATCATTTTTTTCTAACACTGCAGGTATATTTGTTACTTGTATTAAGGTAGCTGCTTTTAAATGCGGTCAGGTTGTTGCTGAGGTATTTAGAGATGTTAATGTCGCACTTATTTCTTGTGGAACACTTCCAAATGGTGCACAAAATTTACCACCAGTTATTACGCCACCATTAGGGCCTCAGAATTGGCTAACAAATTTAAATCCCTCAACAGGTTTGCCATCTTATGAAACAACAGTAATGGCTGGTGAATTAGTAAGTTTCTCAGTAGTTGCAAATGATAATGATATAAATTCTACAGGAGGTCTGCAAGACCTTTCTTTAGAAGTAGAAGGTGGGCAATTAGATCCTTTGTTAGCTGTAAGTAATGTTGCAACCTTTACTGTTACTTCATCAGCACCTGGAAATATTTCAGGTGATTTTTTATGGGAATCTAACTGTGATCATATGCAAGATTATGGTTGTGGCAGACAGGGTGGTGCTTATACATTCAACTTAAAAGCATATGATGATTTTTGCCCGGCGAATGGAATTGTTATAGCAACTATTACTATAAATGTTATACCACCACAGCCTGACTTAAGATGTCTTGCAGTTGATGAAAGTGGTGGTGTAGACCTATATTACTCTTTTCCTCAAGGTGTTGTAGATACTAATATTAAATATGATATCTACCATTCTAAACAACTTGGTGGGCCATATGCTTTATTAGACAGTACTTTTTACCCAGATACTAATTACTATCATCCTGGTTCTGGAGCTAATAATTCACAGAGTTATTATTACCTTCTTGGATCTGTAACTTGCGGAACTAATGTTGGAGCTGTTTCTGATTCATTATTATTCTCAGATACTTTATCAACTATATTAATGAATTCTTATGCTGTAGATTTTGGAGTTGCTGCTGATCTTTCATGGAATCCTATACATGATCCACTTTTGCCGTCTTCAAATACAGACTATGACGTTCACCATATAAACGCAAACAATATTGATAATATTATTATTTCAACACCTAATCTAACTCATAAATTTTTTACAGATGACTGTGATTATGTTCCAAGCTTTTATGTAGAAATAGCTGATATAAGTGGTTGTGTCTCCAGATCGTCCATTAGTTCAGTACAGTTACAAGATACGCTTTCTCCTTTAACTCCTGAAATAAAGGATATTTCAGTTAATAATCAAGGCAATGCAGTTGTTAGTTGGATTCCTTCCTTAGGAGCGGATTTCTACATAATATATATTCAAGATCAAGCAGGTGCTTGGATTACTTTAGACACAATTGATGCATCTTTAAATACATTTAACTATAACAATTCATTAGCTGAGACTACAATAGAAAGCTATAGTGTTAAAGCAATAGATTCATGTGGAAATACACGTTCAAGATCACAATTACACAATTCAATATTTTTACAAAGTACATCTGATGCCTGTGATTACTCTATTTCGCTTGATTGGAACGATTATATAAACTGGAACGGCGGAACCCATCATTATAATGTCTTGATATTGGAAACAGATGCTAGTGGGAATGTCATTAATTCATCAATTAGGCTGGAAGGGAATACTAATTTAGTTTTACCAAATATTTCTTCTTCTGCATCATACACTATAGTTGTTGAGGCATTTAATAACGATTCGTCATTTAAAGCTACTTCTAATTTATTGGATATTGATGTCGCATTTGCAAATAAACCAACATTTAACTATCTAGAATATGCAACAGTTAATCATGATGATGGTTCCGTTGACCTAAGTTGTATTGTTGATCTATCTGCAGTTATTGACAGATTTGATGTATATAGATCAAAAAGAGATGAAAATATTTTTAGTAAAATAGGTGAAATAGAATCTAGTGGTAATAGTCCAATAAATTATAGTGATATGTTACCGTTTACTGATAGTCATTTTTATCAATATCGAATTTATCCTGTTGATACTTGTGGAGTAACTTTAAGTCCTCCTCCATATGATTCTCCAACTTATTCTAATGATACTTCTTTTGCTCAAACAATTTTGTTAGAAACTGAAGTTAATGTTGATTATAGTGGTTTTCCATCATTAGATGGAGAATATACTAATACTTTATCTTTTAATGAATATGATAGATGGCTTGGTTCTGTTTCAGAGTATAGATTATATAGATCAGTTAATAGAGAACCATTTGATTTACTTCCAATATATGTCTGGGATAGAGTTAATAAGCCTAATGAAGATTTAAGTTATATTGATATAGTCACTGAGTTTGGTGCAGGTAATGGTAGATTCTGTTATTATATTGAAGCAGTTGAAGGTAATTCAACTCCTTTTGGAGCTGTTTTAGAGGGTAGTTTGTCTAATTTATCTTGTATTTCTCAAGTTCCAGTAATATTTGTGCCGAATACTTTTACACCAAATGGTGATGAACATAATGAACTATTTAGACCAATTACTTATTTTGTTTCTGAAATTGGCTATTCTTTTTCAATATTTAATAGAAATGGTGAGAAAATATTTGAAACAAGTGATCCACAAAAAGGATGGGATGGAACTTATCAAGGATCACATGTAAAAAACGGAAGTTATGTTTATCATTTACAATATATAAACAGTTTAGGAGTTATTGCTAATAAGCAAAATTATATAATCTTAACAAGATAAATTCTTCAAATACTTAGTCTTATTTCTGTCGTTATTTATTGTCTAAAAAATGTTAATTTCGCATAATTTTAATTTGAGAAATTTATGAGCAACAAAATATTAAAAGAAGGCCTAACCTATGATGATGTTTTAGTAGTACCAGCCTATTCAGAAGTTCTTCCACACATGGTAAGTACTTCAACAAAATTTTCAAGAAATATAACATTAAATATACCTATTGTATCCGCTGCAATGGATACAGTAACTGAGTCAAAAATGGCTATTGCTATTGCTCAAGAAGGTGGAATAGGGGTTTTGCATAAAAACATGAGTATTGAAAATCAAGCACTTGAAGTAAGAAAAGTTAAACGATCTGAGAGTGGTATGATTTTAGATCCAATTACTTTAACATTAAATGCAAATGTTGGTGACGCATTTATAATGATGCAAGAAAATAAAATTGGTGGTATTCCAATTGTTGGAGAAGATTTTAAACTTTTAGGAATTGTTACGAATAGAGACTTGAGATTTGAAAAAGATATGAACCTCTCAATTAGTAAGGTAATGACCACAAAAAATATTATTACAACACAAATAAAGGATTTGGATAATGCTGAAGATATTTTAAAGTCAAACAAAATTGAAAAACTGCCAGTAGTTGATACTGATAATAAGCTTGTTGGACTTATTACCTTCAAGGATATTATTAAAAACAGATTACGCCCTAATGCTTGCAAAGACAAGTATGGAAGATTAAGAGTTGCAGCTGCGGTAGGAATTACACGTGATGTACTAGCAAGAGTAGAAGCTTTATCAAAAGTTTCTGTAGATGCAATTGTTATTGATACAGCTCATGGTCATACAAAAAGTGTTATTGATGTATTAAAGAAGGTAAAGACGACTTTTCCTAAACTAGATATAATTGTGGGTAATATCGCTACAAAAGAAGCAGCAAAAGCAATAATTGATGCAGGAGCTGATGCTGTTAAAGTGGGAATTGGACCAGGTTCAATATGTACAACTAGAGTTATTGCAGGTATTGGGGTCCCACAATTAACTGCTGTGATGGATGTCTCACAAGTATGTATTGAGAGTGATATTCCACTTATTGCTGATGGTGGAGTTAGATATTCTGGAGATATAGTAAAAGCTTTAGTGGCTGGTGCAAGTACAGTTATGCTTGGTTCAATTATTGCCGGTGTTGAAGAAGCACCAGGTCAAACAATAATTTATGAAGGAAGAAAATTTAAATCATATAGAGGAATGGGATCAATTGATGCAATGCAAAGTGGATCTAAAGACAGGTATTTTCAAAGTGATGAACTTGATGTTAAAAAATTAGTACCTGAAGGAATTGTTGGTAGAGTTGCATATAAAGGAACACTTTCAGAAGTTATACATCAAATGACAGGTGGACTAAGAGCTGGTATGGGCTATACAGGATCTGCTTCCATAAGTGATTTATCTAATGCAGAATTTTTAAAAATCACTTCTGCTGGTATTAATGAGAGTCACCCGCATGATGTAACAATTACAAGAGAAGCACCCAATTATAGTAGAAAATAAATTAAATAAAATGAATAAATTAAGTTTAAGTATTGTTTTATCTGTACTCGTTTTGATTACAAATGGTCAAAATGTTTTGCAAATTGAAGGTAAAAATGTGTCTTTAGAAGAGTTTAAGAATATTTTTTATAAGAACAATAACAATGTTGATATTACTAAAGAATATCTGAATGAGTATATGGAATTATTTGTTAACTTTAAATTAAAAGTTAGAGAAGCTGAAGAATTAGGACTAGATACAAACCTTTCTTTTATAAATGAATTAGAAGGATACCGGAAGCAATTAGCTAAACCTTATTTAAAGAATAATGAATTCGATTCTCAAATGCTTGATGAAGCTTATTCTAGAATGCTTATTGATTTAAGCGCAAGTCATATTCTCTTTTCATTAAATGAAAATGATTCTAAAGAGGATAAAGATAATATTTACAACAAGGCACTAGAAATTAGACAATCAATTATTAATGGAGAAATTTCTTTTTCAGATGCAGCTGTAAAAAATTCTGATGATAACTCTGCCTTAACTAACAAAGGTAACCTTGGATATTTCACTGCTTTTATGATGGTGTATGATTTTGAATCCGCAGCTTATGGTTTAAACTCAGGAGAGATATCAATGCCTGTACTTACGAAATATGGTTATCATTTAATAAAAATAAATGATAAGAGAGAAGCTCTAGGTAAGGTTAAAGTTGCTCATATTATGTTTAATACTGGTGTGGGAGCAAGTAAAGAAAAGCTTAATGAAGCTTCTGATAAAATTAATAGAGCTAATGAATTGCTTGCTAATGGAGAAGCTTTTGAACTTGTAGCTGAAAAATTTTCAGAAGACAGATCTACTGCTGTAAAAGGTGGTGTTCTACCAACTTTTGGGGTTGGTAAAATGGTTCCTAAATTTGAAGAAGTTGCGTTTTCACTAAAAAATGTTGGAGATATTTCAGTCCCTTTTGCAACTGAATTTGGATATCATATTATTAAATTGTTAGAGAAACAACCAATTTCAGAATTTGATATTATAAAAGCTGATTTAAAAAGAATGATAGCAAAAGATAGCCGAAGTGAATTAAGTCAGAAATCTCTGATTGAGAAGTTAAGAAGCTCATATAAAGTTAGAAATAATGTTAATGCTTTTGCTTCTTTTAGAAAAAATGCAGCACTTAAAGTAGCTAATAGTGAGTTTAAAATTAACAATGTAAATAATTCTAGCTTATTTACAATTGAAAATAATATCATTACAGTAAATGAATTTGCGAAATATATCGTCAAAAATCAATCTAAAGTTAGTGATATTGATGATTTGTATGTGAATTTTGTTGATGCTTCATTGTTGAGTTATGAGGAGTCAAATTTAGAAACTAAATATCCTCAATACAAAGCGTTACTGAAAGAGTATAGAGAAGGAATTTTACTATTTGATTTAACAAATAAGAACGTTTGGCAAAAAGCTGTTGAAGATACTAGTGGTTTATTAAGCTACTTTGAAGATAATCAAGCTACATATTTTTTTAATAACCGCTTAGATGCATCAATATATTCTTGTGAAAACAAAACAATTGCTAAAGAAGTAAGAAAATATATATACAAGAAAAAAAGGGGTAGTTTATCAAATAAGCAAATTCTAGAAAAAATTAATTCAAATGCAGCATTAAGCTTAAAAATTGAGAGCGGTATTTTTGAGAAAGGAGATAATGAGTATATCGATACAATTGACTGGAGAGTTGGTATTTCTAGTGATATTATTTTAGAAGATGGTTCACTTGTAATAGTAGATATTAATAAATTATTGCCAGCAAGAAATAAAAATATTGATGAAATTAGAGGTAAAGTTATATCTGATTATCAAAATCATTTAGAAAAGGCATGGTTAACTATTTTGAAATCTAAGTATTCTGTAGTTATTAATTTGGAAACTCTATACTCATTAATTCCAAATTAATTTATGAGGAATATCTTATTTATTTTCTTGTTATCAATAATTATGCTTTCTTGTAGCTCTAATGACAGTGATAATTTAATTGCAAGTGTCAATGAAAAGGTTTTATTAAGATCTGAATTATTAAGTGAGATTCCTAGTCAACTTAAAGACTCAACATATTTTGTTGAGAAATACATCAACGATTGGATTAGAAGACAATTACTGCTATCACACGCTGAAATTAACCTAAGTGTAGATTTAGTTAAATATGAAAAGCAGGTTGAAGATTATAGAGCATCTTTGTTAATATTTGCATATCAACAGGAATTAATAAATCAAAACCTTGATTCTGCCATTTCATTTTCAGATATAAATGATTATTATGATTCTTACATTAGCGAATTTGATTTATCTAATAATATATTTAAAGGAAGATTTATTATTATTGATAAGTTAGCTCCTGATATTAATTTTGTTAATAGTAATTATAAATCTGATAACGATGAGATCATAAAAGAACTTGAGAATTACTGTCTCAAATATGCAAAAGAATATTATATCGAAACAGAAAAATGGAACTATTTTTCTAGTATTAATAATAAGCTGCCAAGGCTTATTGATGATGAGGTTACTTTTCTAATAAATACTGATGGTGTTTTTTTTGAAGATGCTAATTATAGATATTATGTATACATAGATGAATATAGAGTTAAGGGAGATACAAGTCCTTTAGCATTAGAGTTAGATAAAATTAAAGATGTACTTCTAAATAAAAAGAAAGTTAATTATTTAAAAGAGCTTGAAGAAGATCTATATGAGATAGCATTATCCAAGAAAAAAATAAATATATACTAATGAATAATTTTTTAAAGACCATTGCAATAAGTTTAATTTCATTAAACATAAATGCTCAGACAATAGATAAGATTGAAGCTTTTATTGGTGAAGAGATTGTATTGTCTTCAGACATTGAATCTCAATATTTGCAATACACTTTGCAAGCAAATCAAAAATCATTACAATCTAAGTGTGAAATTATTGAAGATATTTTATTTCAGAAACTTTTAATTCATAAAGCTAAAATTGATAGCGTTGAAGTTACAAATGAAGAAGTAGAATCTGAAATTAATACTAGATTAAATTACTTTGAGAATCAGTTGGGATCTATTGAAAAAGTTGAGGAGTATTTTGGAAAAAATAAAATGGAAATTGAGCTTGAGCTATCTAAAGTAATAAAAGATCAGTTTTTTGCACAAAAAATACAAAGTACAATAGCATCTGATGTGAAAATAACACCTTCTGAAGTAAAAGATTTCTTCGAATTACAAAAGCAGGCAGATCTACCACAAGTTCCTACAAAAATAGAGATTAAACAAATTGTTATAAAGCCAGTTATTTCTGATGAACAGAAGAAGAAATCAAAAGAAAGATTAAATAGTTTTAGAAAAAGAGTTTATAATGGTGAAGACTTTAAAATGCTAGCTACATTATATTCTGATGATACTGAATCAGCTAAAAATGGGGGAGAGCTTGGTTTTGTTAATAGAGGAGATTTAGTTCCCTCATTTGAAAGAGCAGCTTTCAGACTTAAGGAGGGTGAAATTTCTGAAGTTGTTGAATCAAGATATGGATTTCATCTTATCCAGCTGATCAAAAGAAGAGGAAATCAAATTAATGTTCGTCATATTTTATTGAAAAATAAAGTTACATCAACAGCACTTTTTAATGCTAAAACTAAAATTGATAATATTAAGCAAGAAATTATTTCTGGTAAACTTACTTTTGAAAATGCTTTAATTAAGTATAGTGATGATGACAGTAAAAATAACGGCGGATATATTTTAAATAATAATATGTCTACTATGCATATTTTAGATGATATTGACCCATCATTAAAGTATTCAGTTGATAAATTAAATGTTAATCAAATTTCAGAACCTATTATAATGCAATTCCCTGATCAATCTAGTGCTTACAGATTATTAAAGATTAATAAAAAAATTGAATCTCATACAGCTAATATAATTGATGACTTCACAATGATTAGTGATGTAGTATTAAATGTTAAAAAGCAAGAAGAATTACTTAAATGGATTCAATCAACAATAGATAAAACATATATTAAAATAAGTGATGAGTTAAAAGAATGTGAATTTAAAAATAAATGGATAAAATAATATGAATACAGATGTAAAAAGTATTGATGATTTTGTTGTAAAATACAATGAGTTTAGGAAAGAAATTAGTAAAGTAATAGTAGGGCAAGATAAGGTAGTTAAGCAAGTACTGATTTCTATATTTTGTAATGGTCATTGTCTTCTTGTTGGTGTACCTGGACTAGCAAAAACTCTTTTGGTTAACACTATCGCAAATACATTAGGTCTTAATTTTAATCGTATTCAGTTTACACCTGATCTAATGCCTTCAGATATTGTTGGTTCAGAAATTTTAGATGAGAATAGAGAATTTAAATTTATTAAAGGCCCACTATTCTCTAATATCATTTTAGCTGATGAAATTAATAGAACACCTCCTAAAACTCAATCAGCTTTATTAGAGGCAATGCAGGAGCGTTGTGTTACTAATGCAGGTCAAAAGTATATTTTAGACAAGCCCTTTTTTGTTTTGGCAACACAGAATCCAATAGAACAAGAAGGAACCTATCCTCTTCCAGAGGCTCAATTGGATCGTTTTATGTTTAATGTTGTTCTTGATTACCCTTCCTATGAAGAGGAATTGCAGATTGTTAAACAAACAACTGTTAAACAAGATGTTGTGCTAAATCCTATTATGACTTCTGATGAGATAATTAAATTTCAAGAAACAATATCTAAACTTCCTGTTACTGACAATGTAATGCAATATGCTGTCAGCTTAGTTGCAAAAACAAGACCAAATAACAAAAAAACTGCAGAAATTGTTCAAAAATATATTGAATGGGGTGCAGGTCCAAGAGCATCACAATATCTTATTATGGGAGCCAAATGTCATGCTGCTATAAGTGGGAAATACTCCCCAGACATCGAGGATGTTAAAGCTGTTGCACAGCCAATATTAATGCATAGATTAGTAAAAAACTATAAAGCCGAAGCTGAAGGTATGAGCATTGAAAAAATTATCAAATCTATTGTATAATGATATTACCAGTAATAGGATTTGGTGCGTCTATATTAAGAAAGAAATGTGTTGATATTTCATTGGATTTTCCATCTTTAGATAGTCTTATTGAAAATATGTGGGAAACAATGTATGCTGCAAGTGGAGTTGGGTTAGCAGCACCACAAATAAATAAAAATTTACGATTATTTATTATCGATACTACTCCTTTCTCTGAAGACGAAGAAGTTAATGAAGATCCTGTTAAAAAAGTATTTATTAATGCTAGAATTATTGAAGAAACAGGTGATTCCTGGAGTTTTTCTGAGGGTTGTCTTTCTATACCTGAATTAAGAGAAGATGTCAGTAGAAAATCTACTATTACGATAGAGTATATGGATGAGAATTTTAAAAAATATACAACTACTTATGATGGCTTAACTGCCCGTGTTATTCAGCATGAATATGACCATATTGATGGAATCTTGTTTACTGATAAAATTTCTGCTTTGCGTAAAAGAATGATAAAAGGAAAACTAATTGATATAAGCAAAGGAAAAGTAAATGTAGCTTATAAAATGAGGTTTTCTAAGTAGGTTATTTAATAACTACCTTAAACATTTCTTTTTCTCCTATAAAACCTTTTAGCTTATCTCCAGCTACTACTGGACCAACTCCCTCAGGTGTCCCAGTATAAATTAAGTCACCGATTTTTAGGGTGTAGAATTTTGAGATATAAGTAATAATTGTATCAAAGTTAAAGCACATTTCTTTGCTGTTTCCTTGCTGTACTTGCCCTCCATTTTTTTGTAAACTAAAACTAATATTGTTTAGATCCAAATCAGACTTATCAATAAAATTTCTACTAATTTGTGCTGAACCATCAAAACCTTTTGCTTTCTCCCAAGGTAAGCCTTTCGATTTGCATTTTTCTTGAATATCTCTTGCAGTAAAATCAATTCCTAAGCCAATTTGGGAATAATATGTGTGTGCAAATTTTTCTTCAATATATTTTCCTGTTTTATTTATTCTTATTACAAGCTCAACTTCATAATGTATATCATTAGAAAAATCAGGTATAAAAAAAGGATGTCCTTTTGGTTGTATGGCTGTATCAGGTTTCAAAAAAAATAAAGGTTCACTAGTAATATCATTTCCTAATTCCTTAGCATGATTTACATAATTACGACCGATACAAATAATTTTCATGTGTCAATTTTTTAATCTGTTTCCTTCTTTATCAAAGAACTTATTTATTTCAATTTCAGTTTTCCATATACTTAATCCAAGAAAAATATAATTTACTAGAAAAAAATCTTCACTAGTGTAGTTTAAAATCATTCCTAAAAGTTGAAATATAATTATAGCTAAAGAAGCTTTAATCATATACATTGCACTTACTTTATTTGCAAATCCCCAAATATCATTATTGTACATAGTTCTTGTTGTTCTGTATCCGTAAATAGTACTGATTTTTTTAGGTTGGTATTTTGAGAAAATAAAACTAAAAAATAATATTAAGGGTCCGTATGCGAATTGCATTGAAATTAAATCTGATGACATTAGTTTTTAAACTTTTTTTCTAACTTCATTTTTGTTGCAAAATTATTCATTATATTTTTTGTGTACAATGGGAAATCTGCTTGTTTTATCCATGAGAAGTATCCGGGGTTATCATTCCATATTTGTTTTAAGGTTATATCACGATACTTACCAAAACTTAAAACTTCTTCTCCTTTTTGGTTATACCTAATAAAACCAGCTAAATCTGCAAATTTTCCACCTCTTTCAGAGAAATCAGAAAGAAAATCAATGTTGTTTTCTAATTCAGAATATTTATCTAGCTGTGCTAAAAGAATTTCATATGTAGCATTTGTATCAGCTTTAGCAGAGTGCGCATTTGTTAGCTCTTTATCACAATAGAATTTATATGCAGCAATTAGTGTTCTTTGTTCCAGCTTGTGGAATATATTTTGAATATCAATTGCTTTTCTGTTTTTCATGTTGAATTCTATTCCTACTCTAAGAAATTCTTCTGCTAAAAGAGGTATATCAAATTTGTTAGAATTAAAACCTGCAAGATCACAATTCTCAATTAATTTGTAAATATCATCTGCGAGTTCAGAAAATGTAGGTTCATTTACTACTTTTTCATTTGTTATTCCATGAATTAATGTCGTTTCTTCTGGAATTAGTACTGTTGGATTTACTAGCCATGTTTTACTTTCTTTATTTCCATTAGGAAATATTTTAAGTATTGAAATCTCAACTATACGATCTACAGCGACTTTAATTCCTGTAGTCTCTAGATCAAAAAAGACTATTGGTTTATTAAGTTGTAAAATCATAAATAAATACTAATTTTAATGTAATTTACCTATTAAATAGTTTGGTGATTATCAAATTGTTCAAGGTAGTCAGCTACTTTTCTTACAAATTGTCCTCCTAAAGCTCCATCAACAACTCGATGATCGTAAGATAAAGATAAAAACATCATATGTCTAATTGCGATAACATCTCCATCTTCTGTTTCTAGAACTACTGGCTTTTTCTTGATTACTCCACATGCCATAATAGCTACTTGAGGCTGATTTATGATAGGTGTACCCATTAAGTTGCCAAAAGTTCCAACGTTTGTCATTGTAATTGTTCCACCTTGTATGTCATCAGGTTTCAAAGCTCCTTTTCTAGCTCTTACTGCAAGATCGTTAACTGATTTTGTTATTCCAATTAAGTTTTTGTTTTGACATTCTTTAATTACTGGAACTATAAGATTTCCATCAGGTAATGCTGCAGCCATCCCAATATTAACATTTTTATGAATATGAATATTAGTTCCATCTACTGACACATTTATCATAGGGAATTCCTTTACAGCTTTTGCCATTGCTTCTATAATTATAGGAGTAAATGTTATATTTTGTCCTTCTTTCTTTTTAAAATTATCTTTAACAGAATTTCTCCAATTAACTATGCTTGTCATATCTGCCTCAACAAATGATGTAATATGAGCGGAAGTAGATTTAGATTTTGTCATGTGTGCTGAGATAAGCTTTCTCATTCTATCCATTTCTACAATTTCTGTTCCTCCAGTGTTTGGAATATTAACTTTGGTAGCAGTAATTTCAGTTTTCACTTCATTAACTTCAGAAGATTCTTTTGTTACTGTAGTTTTAGATATTATATCTTCATTAATAGGTTGAGTATTTCTAGACTGTATGTAAGTTAATATATCTGATTTTGTTACTCTACCTTCGTTTCCAGTACCTTTTATCTTTTCAAGCTCTTCAAATGGGATACCTTCTTGAGATGCGATACTTTTAACAAGTGGAGAGTAAAATCGATCACTCATACTTTTAACAATTTTTTCTTCTGAAATCTTATTTTCTTCTTTTATTGAAATTGGACTTTCATTATTAGATGGTTGATTAATTAAAGCTTCACTTTTTACTAATGGAGTTTCTTCTTGATCATCTTCATCTGTCTCCAAGATTGCGAACGGTTGACCAACTTGCACAACGTCATCCGCTTGAAAAAGCATTTCTACAAGCTTGCCTTCATGAGTCGAAGGGACTTCTGAATCAACCTTATCAGTTGCAATTTCAATAATAGTTTCATCTAACTCAATAATATCTCCTATATTTTTACTCCAGGTAATTATAGTTGCTTCAGAAACACTTTCTCCCATTTTGGGCATAATTAATTCAACTCTTGCCATAATATATAATTTTGCGCAAAATTAAGAAAAGAAAGTAAAATAAATTATTTTTAGTATTGAGTTTTTAGCAGAAAAATGTTAGTATTTTTTTTTACTCTGAATAAAGTGTTCTACTAGAAATAGCTTCACCTAGTGTAATCTCATCTGTATATTCAATTTCATCGCCAGTTGCTATTCCTCTTGCAATAGATGAGATTTTAATGTTACATTCTTTTAGTTTTTTATAAAGATAATAGTTGGTTGTATCTCCTTCCATTGTTGTGCTTAAAGCAAAAATAATTTCATTTATGTCATTTTGCGCAGTTTTTTCAAGTAACTCTGATATTCTAATATCACTAGGACCCACTCCATCAATGGGGGATATTAGTCCTCCTAATATATGATATACACCATTATATTGCATTGTATTTTCAATAGCCATCATTACTCTTATATCTTCAACAACACAAATCATTTGCTTGTTTCTTTTAGAATTGTTGCAGATTTCGCAAATTCCTGTATCTGAAATACTGTAGCAGCTTGAACAATAGCTAATATTGTTTATTAGATCAATGAAAGAGTTTCCAAATTTTTCAACGTTATTTTTTTCTCTTTTTAAAATATGAAGCACAAGTCTGAGTGCTGATTTTTTGCCTATTCCAGGAAGACTAGATAATTGTTCAACTGCATTTTCAACAAGTTGTGATGGAAAATTCATGTTTGCAAAGTTAAAATTTATGCTTAAAACAATTAGATTTGTACAAAAATATTTATGTCATCGATCTTGCTAGTTTGTGTTATTTTAGCGTATTTTATTTTACTCTTTATAATTTCTTATTTGACTGGAAAGAATGATAGTAATGAAACTTTTTTTCTTGGAAATAGAAATTCTCCATGGTATATTATAGCGTATGGTATGATAGGTACAACGCTATCGGGTATTACATTCATTTCTGTTCCTGGATGGGTAGAAACAAGTCAATTTTCATATTTACAAATGGTTTTTGGTTTTTTTGTTGGATATATTGTTGTAGCTAGAGTTTTATTGCCATTGTATTATAGACTAGAACTTACTTCTATATACACATACTTAAGAGATAGATTTGGATATTATAGTTATAAAACAGGTTCAAGTTTTTTTTTACTCTCTAGAACCATTGGAGCATCTTTTAGATTATTCTTAATTGCATCAGTTTTACAATTTGCAGTTTTTGATTCTTGGAATATACCTTTTTATATTACTGTCATTATTACTATTTCTTTGATATGGCTTTATACTTATAGAAGTGGTATGAAAACAATAATTTGGACTGATACTCTTCAAACCACATTTATGTTGGCTACTGTATTTATTATCTCATACACCTTAATTGATCGGTTAAATATTGAATTTTCAGGTATTTTTGATTTAATAAATAAATCTGACTATTCTAAAGTCTTTTTCTTTGATGACTGGTCAGATAAAAAATACTTTTTTAAGCAGTTCTTCTCTGGTGTATTTATGGCAATTGTAATGACTGGTTTAGATCAAGATCAGATGCAAAAAAATCTTAGTTGCAAGAATATAAAAGATGCTCAGAAAAACATGTTAGTTTTTAGTTCTATTTTAATTTTTGTAGATTTAATTTTTCTTTGCTTAGGAGCGCTACTATATATTTACTCAGATACTTTTAGTTTATTAATTCCTAGTAATGCTGATATGTTATTTCCTAGTATTGCTCTTAATTCTGGTCTTCCATCATATGTTGGTATACTCTTTATAGTTGGGATAATTGCTGCTGCCTACTCAAGTGCAGATTCAGCTCTTACTTCATTAACAACATCATTTTGTGTAGATATTTTAGAATTTGATAAGCAAGAACCAAGCCAACAAGTGAAAACTAGAAAATATATACATTTGTTGATGTCAATAATTCTACTGTGTGTTATTTTATTTTTTAACATGATTAATGACCAGAGTGTTATTAAATCCTTATTCACTGTAGCTGGATATACATATGGACCTCTTTTAGGAATGTATGCTTTTGGCTTATTTACTAAAATAAAGGTAAATGATAAATGGGTTCCCTTAGTTGCAATACTTTCTCCTGTATTTTGTTTTATTATTCAATTGTATTTTTCATTTGGATTCGAACTGTTGATACTTAATGGTTTAATCACATTCGTAGGTTTATTAATTATTTCTAAAAAATAGAGATCTATTAGAAATAATAGATTGCAAATAAGTTTCCTTTTTCTTTTCATTAACTTTGTAAAAAAAAATAATGAGAAAGTTTCTACTATTTATATTTATACTCCCATCAATCGTTTTCTCTCAAGTATGGATTGATAAAATGCAAGATCCCAATAATAATTTTTATGATACGCAAAGAGAATTTGAAGAATATTGGAATAATAAAGCTATAGAAAAGGGAAAGGGTTGGAAACAATTTAAAAGATGGGAAAATTTTATCAAACCAAGAGTGTATCCTGACGGAACTCAACATCCTGAAATATTATTTGAAGAGTACAATAATCTTATTGAATTAAACAACCAGTTTCTAATGAATCCTCCTAATATTTGGGAGCAAGTTGGGCCTGATGATGTACCTATACAATCTAACGGAAACAAAAGAGGAATTGGTAGGGTGAATTCAATTGCTTTTCATCCAAACGACCCAAATACTCTTTATATTGGTGCCCCAGCTGGTGGTTTTTGGAAATCAACTAATCATGGTCAAAATTGGACAACAACAACTGATTTCTTAACAAATTTAGGCGTTTCAGATATTGCAATTAATCCTATTAACCCAGATGAGATTTTTATTATTACAGGAGATAGAGATGGAGGAGATACTTATTCTTACGGTTTAATGAAATCTAATGATGGTGGTAATACATTTAATACAACAGGTTTATCTTTTAATATTACAAACTATTATCGTGGAAATAGAGTTATACTTGATCCTATAAACCCTAATATTGTTATTGTTTCTACAAGTAATGGAATATATCGATCTACAGATTCAGGAGTTACATTCAATCTAACATATTCATCAGTAAATATGACGGATATCGAATTTCATCCAACAAATTCAAATATTATTTATGGCGCATCTAAAGGAAATACTTCAGTTTATAAATCATCTGATAATGGCATAAATTGGAGTCAATCTGGTACAGGTTTACCAAATACAAATGACGTTGTTAGGGCGTGTGTTGCGGTTACATTAGATAACCCTCAAGCTGTCTATGCATTATTTGGTGGTAATAATAATGGATTTTATGCTGTTTACAAATCTCTAGATGAAGGATTAAGCTGGACTCAACAAGCAAATTCACCTAATCTTCTAGGGTGGGATGTAAATGGTTCCGACAGTGATGGTCAAGCTTGGTATGATTTAGCATTTGCAGTATCTCCTAACAATGAAAACACTTTATTTGTAGGTGGCGTTAACTGTTGGAAGTCAACAGATGGAGGTCAAAACTGGACTATAAATACTCATTGGTATGGAGCAGGTGGTACATCATATATGCATGCTGATGAACACATGTTGCATTACAATAAGTTAAACAATAATATTTATTCTGCCAATGATGGTGGACTCTATTTTTCAAATGATGATGGTAATTCTTGGACTGATATTTCAGATGGATTACACATAACACAATTTTATAGTCTTGGGGTATCTCAAACAGTTCAAGATAAAATAATAACAGGTTCTCAAGATAACGGAACTTTTCTAAAAAATAATTTAAATTGGGATCCTGTTATTGGAGGTGATGGTATGGAATGTATCATTGATTATACTAATTCTAATATAATGTATGGGGCTCTTTATTATGGTGATGTTAGAAAATCTACTAATGGTGGTAATAGTTTTTCTGCAATTGGACCTGCTAATAATGGGGCATGGGAGACACCATATGAGCTAGATAAAAATGACCCAAATATTATCTATATAGGATATGATGAGTTACAAAAAAGTTTAGATGGAGGTAATTCTTGGAATCAAATTACTAATGGTGAAACTAATGGTGGAAAAATTGATGAAATTGGTTTGTCTAAATCAAACTCTAATGTAATTTTTATAAGTGATGGGAATGATATATATAGAACATTAGATGGTGGTACTAATTGGACTCAAGTAAATAATAATTTACCAAACAAATACATATCTTACATTATTGTTCATCCATCTGATGAAAATAAAGTATGGGTAACTTTATCTGGATATACTTCATCTGAAAAGGTTTATAAAAGTATGGATGGAGGTGATAATTGGATAAATATTTCAGGAACTCTTCCAAATATTCCGATAAATTGTATCGAATTAGACAAATCAGATGTTTTAGAGACCATCTATATAGGAACTGATTTAGGAGTTTTTTCTACTGACTCTACGCTTAGTGATTGGAATTTATTTGGCAATAATCTTCCACATGTTATTGTTAATGAACTTGAAATTCAATATCAATCCAATAAATTATTTGCAGCCACATATGGAAGAGGGCTTTGGAGTATTGATCTTGAAATAACTTCTCCTCCTACTGCTAATTTTTCATATAATGATTCGGTTTTTTGTAGTATACCAGCAGATGTTAGTTTTATTAATAATTCGTATTATTCAAATTCATATTATTGGGATTTTGGGGATGGGAATACATCCACACAATCAAATCCTGTTCATACTTATAATTCATTTGGTACATTTTCTGTTCAACTGATTGCTGTAGGGCCGTTGGGAACTGATAGCATTATCAAGCAACAAATAATCAGTATAGATCAGACTAATTTTTGTATTACTACACTACCAATTTCTGGTTCTGGAAATACTCAAACACAATGCACTGGTACAATATATGATGTTGGAGGGCCTACTGGTAATTATTATGATCAAAATGATTCATGGATGACGATATCTCCACCTGGAAGTAATCAAATAACTTTAACATTTAACTCATTTGATATTGAAGCACCTAGTTCCTCAACAAATTGTAATTGGGATTATTTAGAGATTTTTGATGGTCCTAATTTAACATCTCCATCTTTAGGACAATATTGTAATGCTTTGACTGGAAGTCCAGGAACAATCACATCTAGTGGAGGTTCAATTACTATTTTACTTCATTCTGATCAATCTGTAAACGGTTCTGGATTTGAAGCTGATTGGACATGTACCTATCCCACTTCACCTCCTGTAACATCATTTAATTTTAGTGATTCTGTTAGTTGTAATTCAACTATATTCTTTAATGACCTCTCTACAAATGGACCTATTTCTTGGCTATGGGACTTTGGAGACGGAAGTTTTTCAACTTTGCAAAATCCAGTTCACACTTATCAAACTAGTGGATTTTTCAATGTTAAATTAATCACATCAAATTCTTTCGGTTCAGATAGCTTAATTATAAATAATGCAATTTATGTTATTGATTTTAATTTGCAATCTCAGAATGATACTGCATGTGGTTCTTCATCATTAAATTTAACTGCAAATTCTAGTTCGGGAAATGTTGTTTGGTTTGATGATATTAATTTAACTAACATAGTAGGTACAGGCAATGTATTTTCAACTCCATTCATTAATTTTACTACTGCATTCTATGCACAATCTATTTATGATTTCTCTCCATTGATTGGAGGTCCTTTAGATAATTCAATTGGTTCAGGAGGTTATTATAATAATGATAGGCATTTATTTATTGATTGCTATGAATCAGCAAATTTAGTTTCTGTTGATATTTATGCAAATACATCACAATCAATTGTTTTTGAGTTAAGAGATAATAATAGTCAAGTTATTGAGGATACAACTATTTTTGTTCAATTAGGCTTAAATACATTATTCCTAGACTTTGATATGCCTGCTATGAACAATCTTGAGCTTGGAATTGGAACTGCTAATGCAGATTTATATCGAAATAGTTCTGGAGCAAACTACCCATATAATATTGGAAATATTGCAAGCATAACTGGGCATAATTCTCCAAATAGTGCAAACTATCATTACTTTTTCTATAATATTGCTATCAAAAAAGAGTCATGTAGTTCAAATATTGAAGAGGTTTTTGCTGTCATTGAAACAAATACTAATGATACAACAAATATCATTTCTTGCGGTTCCTATCTTTGGAATAATGACAATATTTTATATAATACAAGTGGAACATATACTAATCTAAATACATTGCCAAGTGGTTGTGTTAATACATCAGTCTTAAACTTAACTATTGATAATAACATTACAAATGTAACAAATGAATATAATTGCGGTTCATATTTTTGGCCAGTTAATGGTATTACTTACGATTCAACTGGAATATTTAGCACTATAATTACCGACTCTTTAGGATGTGTTACAGAAGAAATATTAAATTTAACTGTAGACTCTAGTACATTTAGCAGTTATTCTGTAAATGTGTGTGATACATATTTATGGACAGTAAATGGAAATAGTTATAATAGTAGTGGAACATATTTAAATATTAGTATCTTACCTTCAGGGTGTACTCAAACAGATTCACTTAGTTTAATAATTAATAATTCCACTAGTTCAACACAATCATTCAATATCTGTGATGGTGATAGTATAGAGATAAATGGTTTAATCTATAATAGTCCTGGTAATTATCAAAATATCACCCAAAATATTAATGGTTGCGATAGTATTATAAATACAATTATATCAGTTCAGCCATTAATTAATAATTATCAGAACGTATTGTTATGCGATGGAGATTCAATCTTAATAGGTTCGAATACTTATTTTGAGGACGGAATTTACATTGATACAATTATTAGTTCAAACGGTTGTGATAGTATTGTTTCTTCTGAAATAGAGATCTCCAATTTGGAGCTTGAAATATTTTATTCTAATGATGAATTAGCTGTTTATACTATAAATGGCGTAATAAATGATTATTTATGGAGTAATGGATTAGTTACATCATCTATAAGTCCATTAGAAAATGGTATATACTGGTGTGTAGGAACAAATAGTTATGGGTGTTTTAGTGACACAGCATTTTATAATTTTAGCAATACAGCTTCAATTGTCAACCCCTATGCTTACTTGAATATTTTTCCCAATCCAACTAATTCAATAATTAATATACTTTTTACAAATAATCAAAATACTACAATAACTGTGGAGAATATACTTGGAGAGGAATTATATTCTACTTTATGTTTGGAGAAGGGAAGTTTAACAAAACAAATTGATCTTTCTAGTTTTTCTAATGGAGTATATATTATTAAGTTAAGTAATAAACTAGGCATCATAAATAAAAAAATCATTTTAGAA
>Ga0233432_10000660_pt1 | contig 33126 bp, 25 predicted proteins | sample SI_122_August201_6_FD_179870 | JGI IMG/M metagenome (GOLD analysis project Ga0233432, IMG submission 179870) | Seawater microbial communities from Saanich Inlet, British Columbia, Canada - SI_122_August2016_10_MG | ecosystem: Environmental > Aquatic > Marine > Inlet | place: Canada: British... | reverse complement strand
GGTAGTGTTGTGCCAGCAATGCTAACCGCAGGCGAATCTTTAATTCCATCTAGTGTGGCAAAGAAAATAGGGTATTCAAATCTTGAGCAGTTAAATACTTCGGGGGATATACCTATAATAAGAGGTCAATCTGGTATAGATAAGGTCGGCCCAGTTGGATTAAACGAAGGAGATTTTGTAGTCAAGAAGTCGTCCACAGATAAGTTGATGAAGAGAAATCCGAACTTATTTAAGATGGCTGTCCAGAACCCTGATGGGTTTAGGAAGGGAATTAATAATTATTACCAAGGTGGAGTTGTTTCTAACAATAGGTTGCCTAGCGTATCTGCCCAGCCACAAATAGCTCCCCAGTTGCCACAAGTTCAGGCCCCGCAAATGGCTCCCCTACCAGAGTCTACAGGCCAGTCTGGGCAGCAATCAAGCTCATCATCAAATGTAACTAATAATATAAGCGTAAATGTTAGCATAGATGAATCAGGAAAAGAAACATCCACAGAGACAGGAGGGGCTGAAGGTTCCAAGGGGGGAGCTAATGAAAAAGATTTATCCAAGAAAATTAAAGCAGCAGTACTTGATGTAATAAGGCAGGAAAAAAGAGTTGGTGGGGAGCTTAGTTAATGAAGCAAACTATCCTAGGTCATGAACAAAAGTTTTTTGTTGACGGAACTCAGCTATCAGGTATACAAAGCGTAGACGGATCTTATTCGATATCCGAAAAACCTATTAATGTTATTGGTTGGGGACATGTTAATCATAACTACAATGAATTGGTTGGCCAAATGGAGGGGGAGACTTCTTCTCAAGGCGGGTATTTCAAAAAACAGGATTTTATTTTATCTGAAGATGGTTTTAAGATAACCACTAATGAAAGTTGTATGTCAACTCAAGGCGACTTGCCTAAAAGCCTGGCGATTGTTAATGCCCCAATGCAAGGGCAATTTAATATAAATTCGGTTTTAGTTGGAGATGACTTCATGTTGGATTATACTGGGGATAATCCTTTTACTGGAAGTATTCATCACGGTAGGGAATATTTTGGCTTTTATCATGGGTATGTGACATCTCACAGTGTTTCGTGTGCCGTCAATCAAATACCACAAACATCAACGAGTGTAACCGTGTTTGGCGATATGGGTGGATCCCCAGATTACTTTGCGACAGAAAGTTCTAAAGATCCATATGATTATATAGATCAAGAAAATAGTTTTGGGATAGGTATTGAGGGAACTGGTCCAGAGCAACCATATAATGCTTCTGGGGATAATCCGTTTCCAGAAATTAGAGTGCCCGATCCAGGCTCCATAAGAATTGAGTGTGCTGGTTCAAAAACTGATAGGGTGGTTTCATTTCAACACACAGTTAATGTTAATCTGACCCCAATTTATGTTGTGGGTAAAAGTGCTCCCGTACAAGTAGATGTGGTTTGGCCTATAGTTACAACCACTAACTTTACCCTTGAGGTAGATGAGTACGAATACCACAGGATGAAGGAATATTTAATTAAGCCTAAAGTGGAAGATATATCAATTAAAGTTGACGATTGCTTGGGTAATAAAGTTCAGGATTATATAGTTAGGGAGGCTAGAATGGTGGCTGAGCAAGTTAGTGCGTCAGCTCAAGGAAGATTAACTGTAAATTTAACCTATAATTCTTATTATAATAAGAGATGAGTAAACCTTTTTTAGCATATGAAGATGTGCCCCTTGTTTTAGCAGACGAGGGTGGGGAGCCTACATTTATATTTGCGTCTAACGCTAGTATAGGAGTTTCCCAAAGTATTCAGTCTAAAAAGTTTGATGATGACTATAGGATATCTTTCGCCCTTCAGACGGGAGACATAAGGTTCGAGGGTATAGAGGAAAGAGAATTTTTACTCGGTCCTAAAGAGGGGCCTGGTATTAGAGTGCCTGAGTCTATTGAGATAATTAGAAAAGGCATGAAAATTTCTTACCCGTCTAAACAAAGCTTGGTTGTTGCTGAGGACATGTTTCCTGGGGATTATTATATAAAAGTTCAATCAACGGGAGATACATTGTTAAATTATTATAATGATATAGAGTTTGGCGAAGTTGATGTTGTTAGGCATTATGCAGCTGAACAGGGTGTCCGTGGTAGATTAAATCTTAGTTATTATATGAATACTGGAAATATACATAGCTTTTTTGATATCACTGGTTTACTTGATAAGGAGATCTACCCCCAAGTACATGAAGGAAAAATAACTGGTGTACTTGGTGATTATGCTTTTAATGATGCATATATAACTGAAATGTCATTTAATGCTAGAGCCTACCAACCTATAGAGACACAAATAACTTTAGATATATATGGCACATTGGAGTATGTGTCAGGGCAGGCTCAATCAATTATAGATAATGATTACTACTGCTATAGAAAAGAGCAGTTGACTGTACCTCACTCAATAGGAACTAAACTCGAAGGTATAGAAAATATAGGTATGGAGTATCCTTTGGATTTTACATATACTATATCTGTTGATAGAGACCCAACATATCATATACCTCAAAGTGGAAACATTGGGGATGATGGGGAAATACCAGTAAGAGTTAATAAAACTTCCATAGATATCACAGCAGATATAATGGGTGAAAAATTAGATCCATACTTAAAGATAACTGGGCAAAGAGCTGACTTAACTGTTAGGCTTTCTGATATTGGATTTGAGACAGGTTTTACTGATAACAATAAAGGTGAACTTGGAGAATTTAGATTAATAGGTAATCTTGTTTATCCAGAACCCATACCCGAACAATTGCAAAGTTATGGAGTTGTAGAGCAAGACACCATAAGTGTTGGTGACGGTGGATACTTGCAGGGAAGGGCGAGTATAAAACAATCTTATAGATAATGGATATATCAGTAAATAATCCATGGGACCCCAATGGAAGAGAATACCTTACTCATGAGGTAGTAAGCATAGGTAATCTTGCATTTCCTAAAAACCCAGCATTAGATGGTATAGGTCTAGCGGATGAGACTCAGCCAATTGTTAATATCATAGACGCAGAAAATGATTACATACTTGGATTAGACTACAAAGGCGAAGCTAGTATCAATATGGATAATAAAGAAGAGGGCTTCCAGAAACAAATGGGGGTAGACTTCGCAATTAATCCTAAATACAGCTATACAGTTAAATGTATGGTTAGAAAAAATACTGAAGATGCTGCTACTACTGATATATTTAATACTTTAATTTCGGAAAAAGAAAACATCTCATATACTCAAGGTCATGATGGTCAATACGACATAGACCCTGAGACATCAATTGGAATTGGTATTGGAATAAAATATTACGATCAAAATTCAGAATATATTCAGCCTATAAATTACAGAGATCATTTTAGATTTATGGCGTCTAGTGAGTTTGATTTGACTCAATACTTCTACATGCAGCATGACATTCACCAAAGAACTATACCAGCAAATGCAAGGTATGCAAGGATGTATGCAATTACTGGGGGGTTAGTTACTGGTGGTTTTTATTTCAGGAATCCAAGTGTTTCCAATCTAAGTCCGTTTTTTTATTGCAAGAAAGATCATGTTTCAAATTTTCAACTAAACCCAAACAATTCTTTTCCAGACTTAAATGTTGATGAATTGTGGTCTCAAGATTTTTTCTGGAGACCAAGCTACGGATCGAGTGTGTCTTTTGGCACCATAAATGAAGCTCTTAAGCTTGGTGATGGATACGAATACGTTGGTAATAAAAGTATAAATTCTATGCCAATGCAGTGCTCGCTGAGGTTTGAAAATAGAACTGATATAGAGGCAAAAGCTATAATGCATTTTTTACAGGAGAAACATTTTCCTTATGATTCCGCCTTTTCCTTGGATTACAAAGGAGAGAGGCTGCTATCTTCAGATGTGCAGAAATTTAAATTTCATTTTGGTTACCCGTATAAGAGTGATTTGGATTTCACCTGCCTAAGTTTTGGTCAAGACAAAAATTACAGAAACGATAATGATGTAAGTGCTACATTTATATGTAACACATCTAGCACACTGTATAGTTCTGACAGTCATTTTGGATTTAATAAAAGAATTGATGCATTAGTTCCCGTAGCGATAGATGAACCAATGCAATTTGAGAAAGGCAAGCAGTTGAGTTTGAGGATGTTTGAAATATCCGCAGAAATAGAGGAAGAGCCTGGTGGGGAATATAAAGGCAGGGATAGGGGGACAACTGAGAATGTTCAGATAAGAAAAATGATTAAAACCCTTTCTAGGTATCCAGAAGATCCAGGCGAAGATTTTGAGGCAGGTAAGATTGAGTTTAAGGAAGATTATGTGCTAGATATAGGTCAGTGTTTAAATATTGATATTCCAGAACCAAGTGAGAATTCTGTATTTAATGTTGGAGTAGTAAAGGTTACAAAAAGAATAAGTGCCACGGAGTATCTGTTCGAAGGAGAATTTGATCTAGAATCTGAAAACGTATCCTTTGAGTTAATCGAGTGGCCTATGGTAGAGGATCTTGAGGCGAACGAAAGAACCGAACAGGGAATGATAACAGACTCAAATAGAAATAGAATTTTTGCAGATTCTTTTCCTGCTGAAGAATTGGTGGTGGACTACGAAAATCTAACTATTGATGAAATGCCCTGGAATATAATAAAACTTGGAAGGTGCCCTGAGGACTGTTTAACTAGTAAGACTTTCTTTCCAGAAAACATAGATGAAATACCCGCCTCGACATCCGAAGATGGAACTTTTAGGGCTAGGGAATTATTCCTAAGAGATTATAGAAGGATTAGTTTAGATTCTAAAATTACCCCAAAGTCTAATAAATTAAAAATTACCCCATTGGAAAACTTTAAGGTTAAGGATAACTTTAGTTTTATTGTTCCAGCTGTAAAAGGGAGGAGAAATATATATATAGATGATGCTAATGAATTTGCAGCTTATCCTTACTTGCAGGTTAGATCTTTAGATTTTTTGCCTTCTATATCTTTTAGTGTTCAAAATACCCCAACACATAAAGAGACTGAGTTTACTCAGGTTTATAAAAGATATACAAAAGTAGGTATAAATCAAAACCTAGTAAGTGTGAATATTGAGTTTTCTCAGAGGTCTGACAGGGAAGCTAAGGAAATACTTCAGTTTCTAGAGTCTCATTTAGGCTACAGGAAGTTTAGGTTTCAGTTGCCTAGGCCTTTCTCGAAAGATTTAAACCCGTACACAACTCCAGCATCACCAAATACGTCGACTTTTTATTGCCCTAGCTGGGAGCATACTGTTTTATATAAAAATAATAACACCATATCTTGCACTTTCTTTGAGTCTGTTAGTGGTATTAATGAAAATCTCAAGGAAGTGTTTGGTTTTGGAGGGGAAAGAGTTCAATCTGGTTGTTTTGGAGCAGAGCTTTACGAGCCCATCACATTGAATACTATGTGTGTGTTGTCCTCTGTAGTGGAAGCTGCGTTTACAACTCCAGATTATTTATATAAAAGTAAATTTATTCCTTGGGAGCCTGTAACACTGTCTGAGCCATTGAAGGTTACTTTCTCTGGGGTGGGTATACATGACCAGCAGTGGGACTTCAAGCATAGTTATACCGCAGGGCAAGTTATCACTAGGGAGCAATACGGAGGTTTGTTAAATAATTACCACTGCCTCGCACAACCTTTTAAGTCAGACTCATCAAAATTCACAAACTCTTTGCCAGTGGGTAGATTCCCAGCTGCAGAATTTGTTCTTAAAAATGTTCTGATAGACAGAAGGGAACCAGAAGACCCAGTATCTGTGAGTAAGGGGCTGCTTGATGCAATCGGTGCTCCTAAGGGTGTAAGAGTTAGGATGTATAGCAGGGAAAACTTTGAGGGTGATTTGATAATGGATGAAATCGGGCCATTTATAATATACAATAACTTTTGGGTAGAGAGGGATGATTACAGGAATAAACTTTGGAATAATGTTGTAAAAAGAAACATGAGAGATTTAGGTTATTACGATCAGTTAGAAATGACTATTTCAGACTTGTGGAAGCTCAGGCCGTCTCTTAATGATGGATCTAAATTAGGGTTTTTACCTAAAGCTGGAACTTATCTAAAATCTTTCGGGATATATGACACTAGGATAAAATGGGCTCAGTATTCTTGGCAGCACATAGGGTCTATATTAATAGAATATACTGAATAATGGAAAAGCAATACGATAGGTTATACAAGGTACATGATAATCAGATAGATTTGATATTTTTGGTCGATTCATCACCTTCGTCTTCGAGCCAAATACGTATTCCTGTGGAGGGCGGTGGTGTAAAGATTTTTACTAGACTTGAGATTATAACAGACGTTATAAAAAAAGTTTCAACACTGCACGACTGTAGTGTTATGCCTGGCACAGAATCCTTTGGTCATGGAGATAAAATAGACTGTCCACCTATAGATTATAACGAAGATATACCACCATGGGGAGCTGCGTCAGGAGGAGGTCTACTCGATGCAGATGGTCTGAATGCGATGTCTCCTCGAGAGCTTAAAAGATTCAGTGTTAGAATAGAGGGCCAACATGTAAATATTGGTGTTATAAAAATATCCAGCAAGGAAGATTGCGAGGTCATATCTTCTATTTTAGATTACCCTCAAAACATGGATAGGCATGCTTTATATAAGAACCTTGAATCTGGAATAACGCCAGGCGACGGTAAGGATTATATTAATGCGACAAGAAAAGCTTTCTATGAATTATTCTTCTCTCCAAGGGCTAGGCAGGTAAAGAAAAGATTTTTATTTTACATAGGTGATGGTTATAGTGATTTTGGTAGAAATGCTGACGGCATACTTGGATTAACTAGGGATGATAGGATATACTCATACCGAAGACCTTTAGATATAAATTTAAGAAGAGATTTTGTTATATCAAACCAGGAACCTGTGGAGGGTGCCCACTTAAAATTACCAACAAGATATTCTGGGGCAGATAAACAAGACTGGTATAAGTACCCAGTAAAAACTTGTTCTTTTTTTATTGGAGTAGGTGACCCAAAAAGTAAGGGTATTTCTCCTGATGCTAAAAAATATGCTTTTGATTACGAAGCAAGGCCAGAATTACCCGTAGGATATATAGAGATAACGGATGCGAAGAACCCAGATAAAGAATTTAGGAGAATCCTTGGTGTTGTTAACATGGTTGATAGATTGTGTTATGATACTGGTTTTGAAAATTTGTATTCGATAACACTTCATAATTGCGGACCCCATGAGGTTAACTTGCTAAACACTATAATAAATTTTGAATTAGATGAAGACCCAACCCCAGAAGAAAGTAGAAATGATCCAGATGTAGGGGCTACAAGATGGAGGACTGAAACCTTAAAACAAGGAATAATTAAGGGCAATAATTTACATAACATGCAGTTCCTGAAGCCAGGAAATGGTAATACTAGTTATGGTTATATGGCTGCGGGCATAGAAGATGGTAGTTTTATAAAGTCTACCGATGATCACCAAATGGTTTTTGAAGCCACTCCGTTTGATGATCCTTCAGATAGGATAGGTTCGTTGAATCTAAATCTAGAAGCTGGTAATGGTGGCCAATTTTATAATGATCCTTTAAATAGAGATTACCTAGAAGATATTAATAGTAATTACAACATACTTTGGCATTCATTTAATACACAGTATGAAGTATATAGACGTGGGGTACTTTACAATGTAGATGGAGGTTGGTCTAATAATTGGCTAAAAAGTAAGGGTGTAAAAAACCAAGGGGTAGCATCAAGAGGTATGCCAGTTAGGGTTTTTAGGTCACAAACAACTGGGTTAGAAATAATAGATTATAATATAGGTAACGTATCTAAAGAAAATGGATATATGGGTGATTATTCTCATTTGCCTTTATTAATGAGGGGGCAGGAAATAGATTTATTTTTTGGAGTAAGGATGAATCAAAGCATGCCAACCAAGCCAGGGTATCAAGCTATCGTCGAAAAAATTCAGATGGTTTTTAATGGGAAAGATAAAACAATGAATCAAATGCAGGCTTATGCTAATATGCATTTTGACTTAACATGTGAAATGCCATTTACTAGCACAGGTAGGTCTGCAGATGGCATAGGGATGTATTTACCTTATACTCCAGGAGAATTTGAGGATGAGCCAGAGGAGGAAAAGCCACTGGAATTACCTATATATGGAACGTGGATTATTGAGCCTGAAGCTGGCTATTTGCCAGCAGGAAGTGAAATTAAATTGACATTACCTCGATATCCTACCCCAAGCTCAGGTGTTGATAAAGATGGAAATGTTATAGGTTCAACTGAAGATGTAATGGTTGGGGAAGTTATCCTTGAGCATAACATTCCATCAGGAGAGTTTAATCTTAGTGGCTTTTGGTCTTCGGTTGCAGCTTCACCCGACGTAACGAACGAAGATGGAACTGTGGTGGTAGCAACTTTAAATGCTGAATCCCTCGCAGATATAAATGCGTATGTATCAACCCCATCGACATTGACATCCGCACCCAGTACCACATATTATCATCAAGCCGAGTTCACTTATTATGCACAAACTGGAGAGCTGTACATAGTATCGGGGCCAGAATTATTATCCTTAAATCAGTCAGGCGAACCTCCGCCACCTCATTTAAAAATAAATGATAAAGTTGGGGAAAATCCTAAGTTGGTTAAGTATGACTTAAGTCCTGAAGTGGCAAACCTTTTAGGAAAAAACCAAATCACTAGCCCGAATACCACATATTCGTGTTTTCAATTTTATATAGCTAATGCTGACTTCCCCACACTTACGGATGTCCCTGGTAAGATGAATGATATCGTGGGGGCATTTAGTGGAACCCATGGAAGATGGCTCATACCACATCAGACTTGGGCTCACCTAGCTGACTATACTGTTGAGCCTGATGTTAGTGACCCAGCAAGCTCAACCCTGTGGGTGTCTTCTAATTTTAAAAACATAACAATGAAGAAGCAATGAGTTTTTTGAATGACAAGAACGTAGACTTCGCTTATACTGGTATTACTGAGTATGCGAATTGCGGTGGACTGCTTCAGGAAACGGGGTTGTATTATGTACAAGATACTGACCCATCTTCACCCACATATGAAGATTGGATACTAAGGCAAGCAACATACAATAATAAACTTATTTTAACCGATGGTGTTTCTGGCGTTGCTCCTGGTCAGCCTCAAGTTATTTATTTAGACGACTGTGAAACTTCAGAAATAACATATCCCTGTAATGAACCAGTAGGTTTAACGGCTGAAGGTAAGTCTTTGGAGATAGTAAATGTTTGCGATATGCCAATTACTATAACTGGCTTTACTAATTCTGACCCAGTTAGGTTTACTATCTTCGAACAAACATACAAGGGGTTAGAGGAATATAATACAGGAAATGTGGATGAAGACTATTTGCCAGCCACTATAGCTCCTTATACGAGATTGAGAATACCGACATTCTTTCATCCGTCAAGAAACGAAATAGAAGATGGGAAGGAGGGGTCTTGGGAGAATAGGACTGGAGACGCATGGCATGCAAAGTTTAGTATTTTCCCAGGGTTTCCTATCGTTAATTGTGAAACAAATAATTGTGATACGAATTTCGTTGTTAGTGGGGAATTAGTTTGCGACAAGCTTGATAGAGAACCACTGCTTAATTACCAAAACTATGAAGGTTATTATTCTTGCGAGGATCGAAATCCTTTGGGAGATTTAGAATTCGAAAATTGTTTATTAACATCTGGTATATTTTCTGATATTACTGATAGTGATTATGATAAGTTTTTTGCATTACAGGGTTTGTCTCAACAGGTAACCCAAAAGTACTGTAAGGACGAGGTGTCATTTAAGGCGGCTATGGCGACATTTAATAAAGCTATATTTGACTCTTCGAGCCTAGAAGAAATGTTGGATAATTACGCTATTGAGATTGTAGACTTCAATAATGCCAAGGTAACTGGAACATATTTCAAGCAAAACGAAAGAATATATTTTGATGGTATTGAATATACAGGCATGCATATAGATGTTACAACTGATAGCACCTCAACGCTTGTAAGCAATATGTCTATATTTTTTAATACAGAGAAAAGGGACAATACTTTGAGGGATAATAATATATTTTTATCTGAGCAGGGAGATTTTGTGAATGAAGGATTTTGTTTTTCACCTGGTTTTGTGGAGTTAGATGCCGCAAGGTATGTGCCTTTTACGGATATAACATTATCTAATTCAGATATCAAGGAAAACCTTCCAGCTGGGACATTAATAGGTCAACTAGGAGTGATAGAATAACATGGCTAGGAAATTTAAATTAGTATCTGGGGCGGGGAGTGAAGGTAACCAATATGTTTCTGTCGCTGAAGATGGAAAGGTTAAGCTTGTGCAAAGTTTGGATTACGAGGCTTTTAATAACCCCTATTTTTCAATTAGAGTATCCTGTACGGACGAGAGGGGATTAAGTTTGGAGAAAAATTTTAACATCAATGTTGTGGATGTAGAAGAGGTGCCCCAGCCCGCTCCAGCCCCTGACCCATCAGCTGTATTTTCTGCGTTCGGGGGTCCTTGTGGATCGCCTGGATTACCTATGGCGTTAAGACTTTACGAAATTGGACCTATTGGGGGTAATGGATTAAAGACAGACACTAATTATAACGGTAAATTTAAAACAGATATGTGCAGTCATCAAATCAATGTACCCAACCAGTCTTATACCAAAGGGTTCCCTGGAATGACTTCGTTAACCCAGTACTTCGCAGCTGTTTGGGATGGTCAAATTTATGCACCAGTGGATGGCACCTATAAGTTTGCTACAATATCTGATGATAGGGCGATATTTTATATATTTCAAGGTGGACTAGCTCCAACCAATAGAGCATTAATCATTGATGATGATTACGGTAATCACGGATTTGCTTGGAGTGCTACAGGGAGTATTTTCTTAAAGAAGGGCCTTCACCCGTTCCAGCTTAGATTTACACAACAACCACCTACTCATTTAGGGGTAGTGCTTAATTGGAATTACAATGGAACTGATCTTGTTAATAGTTTGACGGCAATCCCTAGGACCGCTTACTTTGGCCCTTTAGCTAATCAAATGTATAAACTTGATACGATCAATGAACCCAGTTGGCCATAATGAAAAAAATTAATTTTAATAGCGGGGATTTTAATACTTACAATGATGGTTTAAGTTTGGGTATAGTGATGGATCCAGACTCGGCCTCAACTCTAGTTTTGAGAACAATAAATGGATCTGGTTTTATAACTTATTTAACTGAGTCCGATTATGTCCACACGGTAAAAAGGATATCTTTTTTTAATAACGAAGAAAGGGATTTAAATCTAGAGAAAAGCAATTTACTGGGATACCCTAGTAAGTTTTCTTGGGTACCTGGGCAGAGGTCTAGTTCACTATCTAGTTCTAAGCAAATTAACAATGAATTAAAGTTACCTGGGGGGTCTTATTGGTCGGGAGGTTATCTAATCACTGGGACTGGAGATTTTAACCCTGAGGATATAGGTATGTCTGGTATAGTAGAAGGGAACACTATAGTTTTGAGTGATATGTTTTCTGGCGGCTGGAGTGGGGCTTCTATTATGGAATTATTGGAATTGGAGGCAGGAGAATCTAATATTCCTTTTATAGATGTTCAAGAAAACGCAGAAGGAGTTTGTATATTTGATATGTATTCGTCATCGGAAAAAGGGTGTATATTTTCTTTGCAAATCAAGCCCGATATAACCACAGAATTATCCCAAGATATATCAGGCGTACCAGAGACGAGAAGAACATACCCTATCTATACGGGTGAATATAGTGAAAGGAATTTAATTAAAGAATGGAACTCTATTTTTAGAATAAATGACGACTCGAACGCAGACTCTACATTCGATACCGAGGAAATAAGAGACGAGGTTTATGTCAAGGAAATTCAAAATTTCGTAAACAGGAATTGGGACGGCATGCTTAGAGATTTTCTGTGGAAAGATTCCGTACAAAACATAGGGCAATCTCTAAGTACGGATGAACCTATTAAACTAAAAAAAGTTATATCCTATCAATTGTCTAGACACGGAGCGTCAGATGACATAAAGATAATGTCAGAATACCAACAGCAGCAGGGTAGACTTGGTCAATCTATGAGATGGCATATAGGTTTAGGAGGAACAACTAAATTAGGAGCGAATAAAAGATATCTTGGTCGTGAATATTCTTTCGTCACCGCCCTTAATAAATCAATTGAATTTAGTAGAATATACGATTTGCCCTTAAGGGGTATTGTTTCGGAAAATGTAAAAAGTGATAAAAGACTAGCTGTAGATATTGGTAGCTCGTATATAGAGTCACCTAAAAATGTTCAAGGTTACTATCCGTTGTATTTATCTAAAGCTAGCGCGGAAAAATCAGGAAACGGAGCGTTTAGGAAGTTTGAGTTTAATGACAAGGTGTATTTTATGCCCGAGGGGCTAATTGAAAATAAAACATTTTTCCTTGGAAACTATGACCCTAAAATCATATTATATAACAATATAGTTTCAGCAAGCGAGGAGGGTGTTGTGGGGGGCACTCAAATAGACGCAATCAATAACCAAACAAATACAGGCGGTAATACAAGTACGAGTTCATATTAAAATGAAAGAAGAAAAAGTAAAAGATTTATTTCAGGCAGACCCTACCATGCCTGTGGTATTATATCAGCTAGACATCAAGGAAAGGGGTGTGTTTGCTTTTCACGCTGGAGAGAATGAGTTTCGTGGTAAAATTGTTTTTGACGGTATGGAGTATTTATATTACCCTATAGAAGTTCAGGGGTTTGAGTTTCAGGGAGATGGGAGGCTACCTAGGCCAACCATGACTTTGTCTAATTATAGGGGTAATATATCGGTAAGGCTGCCAATATTTAATGACTTTATAAATCACAGGGTTACTAGAATAAAAACTTTATTAAAATATTTAGATCACTCAAACTTCCCAAACAATATTAACCCTTATGCTGAGCCAGACCCAGAGGAGGCTTTTGCTAGGGAAATATATTTTGTTAACCAAAAATTAAGAGAAACTGATGATTTAGTAGAGTTTGAGTTGGTATCTCCGCTGGAGCTTGAAAATTCAACTATACCATCTAGGACAATATATTCTAATTACTGTGAGTGGAAATATAGATCTACAGTCGGATGTGGTTATGTGGGTAAACCTATCGCCGACATAAAAAACCAAAGATTCGTAGACCTTGGATACAAAGGCGAAGCTGTCGGGGCTTTTGTACATTTAAATAAAGATGATTTTCCTGATGGTTTTGCTGAGCCCGATGAAAATGGATCTTACCCAGAATGGACTGCATATGAGACTTACAATAAGGGGGATGTAATAACTATAACACCAAAAAAAGGCACATCAGAAAACCAGCCTATATCCATATATGTGTGCATTGGGAAGGAAGTTATATCAAGCCCATTGTTTGATAGAGAAAACTGGATTCAAGATCAGTGCGACAAGAGTATTTGTGGTTGCAGGTTAAGGTATTCGGACGATGCAAAAGAAGCTGGGGGGTGTAAAAGATTTCAATCAAACCAAGGAGATGACGATTTATATACGGAATTCAATGAAGGCTTACCCTTCGGAGGTTTTCCTGGAGTAGAACCTTATGACTTTGAATAAACAAAATAAAGATTACTATAAGGAAATCATAAAGCACGCAGAATCAAATCCAAGTGAGGAAGTTTGTGGTACCATATCTTTAGATTCTAATTTAATAGTTACAGTTACTAAGGAAAAAAATCAAAGCTTTGATAAACAGAAAATGTTTGAGATTTCTCCTTTAAGAATTTTAGGGCAAAAAAAACTTTTAGGTATATATCACTCCCACCCTAGATCTTCAGAGAATCCATCCCAGGCTGATATAAATAATTCAGAAGAACTGGGTATACCTTTCTTAATATACAGTTTGGTAACTAAAAAAATATTTTTATATATACCTGATTCATTTGAGCCATCAAGTCTAATTGGTAGGCCTTATGTTAGGGGCTTTTGTGAGTGTGTTAATATTCCTAGAGATTATTATTCTCAAAGATGCCCTTGGTTTAAATTAGATTATAGATCCTTTAATTATTTTCCAGATATAGATGGTAAAAAAGCTAACATATATATGCTTAAAATATTTGAGGAAGGATTTATTAAAATTAAAGATAAGGAAGACATAAGAAAACATGACATGTTGATATTTCATATCCCTAATGAAGATGTATTACATGTAGGTGTTTGCTCTGAAGTAGATGAATTTTATCATCAAAAGGCTCACCACTTATCTGGGGGAGACTTTTTAGACGATAAATGGAGAAAAAGAATAGTTAGAGTATACAGACCTAATTCTTAAGTGTAATACTTATTTTAGGAAAAAGGATGAAAAAGGTATATCTATACGGAAAATTAGGAAAACGCTTTGGGGAAAAGTGGGAGCTTGATGTTGGGTCTCCAATAGAAGCTATGTCAGCTATAGATGCAAACACTGATGGGTTTATAGAATATCTACAATCTAAAGAGTTAGATGGAGTTAGGTACTCTTTTAAAAAAAAGGGATCCAATGAGTATTTTCGCAAAGAAGAAATAGATAAAAATACAAAAGAGGATATTATTATATCTCCTGTAGCTCAAGGTGCTGGAATGGTTATGGGAATGGCTATGTCTTTTGGTACAAGTTTCCTTAGTGGATGGATTCAAAATAAAATGCTAGGGAAAAAAGAGAGAGATACCAGCATTTTACAGGCACAGACTAAATCTTACATTTATAGGGGCGTAGAAAATGTTACAGAACAGGGAAGTAATGTTCCCCTTGGTTACGGTAAAATGAAGGTTGGGTCTAAGGTTATATCTAATTCAATTAATAATTATGAATATGATGCTGATTTAGGTAAAATATATAAATTAGAAAATGGAGCATACCACCTAGTACCTTTATACAACAAATATAGAAAATTATTAATTGATGAGTTGGGGGAAGATCCTGGACCCTTATTGTCTAGTGCGTTTTCTTCTATCTCCGATGGACCATCAGAAATGGGGGTGGAAAGTATAATTTTTAAGGCTCTAAAATCTAGAGATCCTCAGACGGGTTTTGGTTCTAATGATGGTGTTTATGGTGCGGATGTATCATATACTGGAGAAGAAGCTATTGAGAAACAAAAACTTGGTAGTGGTTTTTTAAGTGCTGGGACATTATACTATAAGACTATCTACAATAAAGGGGTTCCTGCATATTTCTTGCAAAATTATAGTAGTTACAATGGTGATTGGGGTCCAACCCCAGGAGAGGGCACAGCGACAGTTAAGGAATCTGATTTGAAAATTGCGCCCTTTACTATGTTACAAAGCGAACCTAAGAGAATTAATGATAGTTCAGAGAGAATATTTTATCCAATAAATTTTAGAAATGCTCAACTCGTGAGTGATCCGACGAATGTTCAATCCTCTAATATTGGTAATGTTGTTTGTGTTGGTAGGAGATATAAAAACGGAAGTAAGAAAAATGGTTTAGGTTGGTATAAATTTGAGTCTTCAGCAATAGCTACAACAATAGATTTGATATGTGAAGGTCCGATCCAAGGCTTTTGCGACGACGATGGTAACGATTTAATCTTTACAGATGCAAAAGATACTACCCCTGGAGATGGGTCGGATAGTTACCTTAAGGCCGTTCTACTTAATGATTTGCCTGTTAAAGAAGAAAAGTATATCGACGAAACATCTGTGCAAGAAAGTTATAATTTATTACAGTTTGACATTGATGTAGCTAGAAACACAAGAGGAGAAATAGGGGCAAACGATCAATCCTTGCTGGAAAGGCCCTACCAATTCATAGGTGAAACAAAAGCGGTTAATGCTAAACTTTATGGACCTAGGATATTGGACCCTATTTATGCAGCCCAGTTTCAGGGAACTAATTTTAAGGATTTTAATAAGTCAACACCTTTTTATCCAAGAAAAACAATAGTGACATTTTTCAATGGAGCTACTGAGATTAGGTACAAGGTATTGAGGGCTACCGATAGAGAGTATAGTCCTGCATCTAATTACGTTGTTGGTGTATTCGATCCATTGCCGATAGTTAAAAAGGGAACCAGATTATTTGAGGCGAGGGGAGTATTTAAGGAAGATCCAGATAATCCTGATGATGGTATACAGGTTTTTACATACAATAAAGCCTACGATGTTAATACGGTTGTTTTTGAAGAACCTGAATATATGGGGATGTTTCCCATGGATGATGATGACGGAGATGGTGTACCTAATTCTGAAGATGTTGATCAGGTTGGCTCTGGCTATTTCAGGGCTGGGCCAGAGGCAGCAACAAGGTTTAAGCAATTTAGGCCAGCTAAACCTTTTGCAGTGAATGATGTTGTTTACTTTAATAATACGTCTGTTTATAAAACAATAACAGCTATTCCAGAGGGAGACTTAAGTGATGAAAATTCAACTATAGTATCTTTAAGTGATCAAGCTCAGCAAGGGGTTGTTTATTTCGAGAAAATAGAATTAAACGGAAGAGGGTTTTTAGAAACTGTTGCTGATGAATACCCTACTATTTTTACTACAATAAACCCTGACCCAGAGGTGAATAGTGATTTATGGAAAGAGATTACTATAGAAAACCCTGGAGTAGTTTTTTACAATGAAGATACTTCTGCAGTTTCAGATGATCCAGTGTTTGTTTCTCTAGATTCGCTGGGAGATATTGGAGACGTAAGACCAGAAGAAGAATACCCAATAAAACATATAATAACTAATCCCTTGGTTGATGAAGCCATAGTTTCATTCCAAATCAACCAACTACTTTATATATACCCAGGAGACGAGGTGGAGGTTACATATGTTCCTGGTGCTACTTTGTTTGCTATTATAGGTGCTATTACTGGAGCAGGTTATGCAGCTGACTTAACGGCTGAAAGTGATGAACCATTTGACTTGGGTGCATTTCTGACCAGTGTTATATGGGGAGGCGTTGTTGGTTTAATTTTTGGTATTATTCTTGAAAAAAATTCTGAATTTAAGATAGGAACTAAAATTGAAAATTCTGGAGAAACTTGGCCGAACAAAGTTCGGGTTAGAATACACTATGGAAATGAAGGAGAAACTTTATACGAGACAGATGTTTCTTTCTTCGGAACCTGCACAGGTGGGTACATGAAGGATATTAAAATTTATTTACCACCAAATCCATTGGGAAGGCCTAGAATTATAAAAGCCTTCAAGATAACTAGGGAGAGAAATGTAGTAAGGGAGGGTGAATCTGCAGCTAGATATAAAGACGATGTCTCCCTGGCTAATGTCACTGAAATATCTACTATCAAAACTAATTACCCAAATTCAGTAGTAATAGGAACTAGGGTTTCAGCAAAAGAAGTTCCACAGCAGTTAAGGAGAAATTACAACTTAAAACTTAAAAAAATAAAAGTACCAAACAATTACGATCCAGTTTTAAAAACTTATGGACAAGCGTGGAATGGGCAATTTTCAGATGAACTTGTGTGGACTGACAACCCAGCGTGGTGTCTATACGATTTAATATCTAATAATGTTTATGGATTGGGTAAATTCGGTATGGAAGAAGGGTTTATAGATAAGTGGACATTTTACAAAGTAGCAAAATTTTGTGACGAACTTGTTCCAACTGGGTATTCATCAACATATCCAAGGAGAAATTTTAAAACAGTTGGTAGTAGTAGAATTTTAATGGAAGGTCAGTTTTTAACTAAAGAACAGTTTGGCCAAGAATTCAAACATATACAAAAAAATATAGCTCTATTTTGGGAGGAAAACGGTTATAAAAAAAGAGCATTAAGGAAAATTGTCTCTGTCACTGGGGATGAAACTATAGGTAGATATTATGTTGTCCTTGATAGAGGTATAGGTAATGTGATGGAAGGTACTTGTGCTGCCGAAATATATTACCCAGTAATAGAGCATAGATATAAAATGAATGCTGTTTTATCCCAGCCTAGTAATGCTTTTAAATTAATAAATGAAATAGCTGACATATTTAGGGCATACACTTATTGGGGTGGAGGGAAAATAAACTTTTACCAGGATGTACCCACTAGTAGTATCATGTTATTCACTAATAATATGGTATCGAGTGGAGGCTTTCAGTATGCAAGTACGCCAAGGAGTAGTAGGACTAACTCTGTAAAAGTTAAATACCTAGATCAATACAATAGGTATAGACCAAAAATTGCGTTCGCAGAAAACAGGGAAAAGATTGTAGAGAACGGTTTGTATGAAGAGTCTATAAACGCATTAGGTGTTACATCTAAATCACAAGCCCAAAGAACGGCTGAGTTTTTAGTACAAGGGAAAAACTTAGAGACAGAGATTGTTACATTTAATACTGCTCATCCAGGATCTTATCTTAGGCCTGGAGATGTGATAGATATATTGGATAATAAAAAAACTGTAGGTAGATTCGCTGGAAAAGTTTTAAATATAGATGTAAGTGGTGATGGTAAAGTAGCGTACCTAGATATAGATTTTCCAGTTAGGACTATAGTTGACTCATTTGATAATAGGACTCACAAGAAAATAAAACTATACAACATATCGGGCTACAACACTCTGGAGACCTTAAATCAAAAATCACTTTATGGGGATGCAATAACGGATGAAGAAATAGATAGTATTAGGATTGGGCAAATAGGTGAATACACTATAGGTTCTATAACTAATAACGATACTAGGGTGCAAGTTATCAATAATCCTTACGAGCATATATCTGGCAAGTTTACGTTTGTGACAGCAATGCAGGATGCTAGATTACGAGGTGGCGATGTAGCTTCGATTGCTAACGAAGTAGACCAACAATTCGTTGGAGATGTGTTACCAAAAGATGATAATGAGCTTGCATGGATAGGTGGGTATTACAGAGAGACTCCTCCTCCTGAAAAATTTGTATGGGTTAACCCACAAGGCTGTACTGATGATGAAATAGATTTTTATAATTGGGGGCTAGGTTACCCGAAAGTTGGACTCACTATAGCTAAGGATCCTCTGGAAGATGAATTTGGTAATACTGAAGCTGATATTGGGAGAGGTAGAATAGCTAACCTAGAGGCTCAAGAAGGTCTGGAAACAGATTCTCCTAGTTACCCCAAACCCTTAGTGGATGAATCTATGGAGATCATAGCAGAGAATCCAGATTTACCTTCTGGTTATAATTTCATTTGTGTTAGTGGGTCTAGCGATTTTGAAGACCATGGAGATTGGATTACTCATGATAAGAATATATTAAAAAGCTATATACTTGAAAGAAAAACTGACGATGCCTTACTTAAGCTACATGATATAGAAGGTACTACTTTTGTTATAGAGGATGAATTAAATTTAGCGACAACAAAGCAGTATAAAGTTTTAAATATAATTGAAGAGGGGGATGCTATATATAAAATAGAAGCTATGGAATATAACTCTGGTAAATTTGGAACAATTGAAGATAACGCAACTCTGCCCGTCCCAAGATCCCCAATTGTTATGAATACAAACTTTACTCCGCCTCCTGAGAATATATACATCGAAATGCTGGATGAAGATGAAGAACTTGGCTTAAAATATGGCTTAAAGATATTCTGGAACGAAGTTTCTGCGGCAAGATTATATCGTGTTCAAGTTTTCCACTCAAAGCAACTAATAAAAACACTTGAGCTTGGAAATAAAAAAATAAATAGAGACAGTTTAACTAAACAGATTTCTTATGACTTTAGGGATACATCCATAGAGGAAGGTAAAAGTTATTATGTTAGAATTGAGGCGGTGCCCTGATGAGTATTAGGAAAACAAATATCGGATCCAGTGCATCCATTCAAATACCTCTCAAAAATCCAAAAGATAAGTTTGGGAAAACTTTCAGGATTAATAAAATATTTGTTGATAATGGAGTTAATCAACCAGAATTAGTAATAATTAAGGATGAAACTGGGGAAAAACTTTTTTCTCAGGAAACATTATCTAGTAAGATAAATCTGAGGTGGAGTGTTACTGAACCTAAAGATAATAAGGTTATTAAGAATGAATCACTGGTTAAGAAAAATCAGTACATAGATAGCTTTGATGTTTTTGTTTATAGGCAAGATCCTTCTACTTTAAATAATCCATCCTTTGAGGGGGGTAAGTTAATACATAGTGAGACTGGAATTTCAGGGAATCAAGCCACCATAGATGCATCTGGTGATTTTAATAGATACCTGAATGTTTCAGTTGTACTAAACGATAAGTTTGGAAATAAAGAAACAGGATACCTTTACATGTATAACCCCCCGCCTACTGGCGAAATTACGAGTTATAATAAAGCTGGGGGGAATTTTGAGATAGAATACACTGGAACAAGCGACCTACAGGGTATTAATATGTATTTATTCACAGGCACAAATGCATACGGTCAATTAGAAGATACTGTTGAGTTTAAATCTGGAGCTAAAATAAAAACAGTAAATTACAATAGGAGTGGGTCGATACCCTTATTGCCAGATAGGAATAATTATTTAATGGCAGTGCCGTTTGATAACCTTGGCGAAGGTGGGCCATTACCTTTGGTTGGTCAGGCTCAAGACCCGTATAAGGCTAGCGGTGTAAATTTCAAGCCAATAGTTAAAGATGTAAGTGAGACAAAAGTTGAAGGAGGAATTAGAAGCTTAATAAAATTAAACTACGACTGGCAGGACCACCAAATTGTAGACCTCATATATAAAGTAGATGGTACGGGTTTAATCTCAAAGCCAAAGTCTGGTTATAATGGTAATATATTAATCGATCATGCTAGTATTAATAATTCAATTTCTACCGAAGTGAATGATAATAGTTCTTTCTATTATGATCATACTTATGATTTTTTATCAAAAACAACCACTGGGGATCTACAGGAAAAGGACGGCCTTATTTATGGTAGTGGTGCTGGTGATTACTTTAAGGGCGGGGAAGTTTTGTATAGTGGAGAAAGTGGGATTTATGAATACGCATACTACGATGTAGATGAAAAAAGAATATGCTTTCACACATACGAAGATATATTGTCTGGTCAATGCTACGTTAATGGAACATTTTCAATGGAAAGAGACAACCCTAATGCTTTAAGTATTCAATTTAGAGAAGGGGAGAAGTTTAGTAGTGGTTACGAAATGTCAGCATCTTATTTAAATCAAATTGCTGAAATGCCCGCAGTTATATTAAATAAATCCCAATGGAATCAGGTTAATCAATTTAGTGGGGCTAAAGGATGGCTGGGACTAAGAAGGGGTAATGTTGGAGTTTTCGACGAAGTCTTTGATAGTGAAATTAAAAATAGATCTTCATTCAACCAGTTCCACCCTAGTGGGTTTAGTTCTGGAGACTATATAAACAACAATAACGAGGTAATTAATTTTACCTCAAATGATGTGGGCTCAGGTTGGTGCTGGGTAAATTCAAGCGGGTCTCATGTTTATCGAGATCTTGGTTGTGATTACTTAAGAAATGATAGTATATTGATAAGATCAGATTTTATTAAAAGAGAAAATCAAGAGAGGGTAGGTGGTCATAGTAAGGTGCATGTATTTAATAAAATAGAACTAGACAACCTAAATTATACAACTAATGGAACAAATTTTTCAATAACTTATGAAATAAGGGATTCAGAATTTAAGAAAAATAAAAATAATTTAGATTTAACTAAGATATCTTTCCATACAGGAGACATGCCTAATATCATACCTGATGATAATAACTTTTATAGTGAGGCAACAATCGAAGATTCAACTGTTGATGGCCTGCATGTTGGAGCAGCTTCCACAGACCTGGAAGGTAACAGGCCGCAGTATATAACAATCATGACTCATGATGATGCTGGACCCAATAAATACTACCAAGTAAATGATGACATAGAATACTTGGTTCCTAGACAGGAGACTAAGTTTGATCTAGAGGGTGTAGGAACAAGCTTTAATGTTCCGTTTAGAGATAAGCACACAAGTATACCTAGTGTGTCTTTTAATATAAATTATACTGGATCATCCACACCAACTTTCATAAATGCCATGATGATAGGGGAGCCTACGATTAGTGGCGTTGATTTTCTAATCAATCAATCAGTACCTTCGGCGGGATATGTTTTAAATATAACTTCGCAGAGCGAAGAAGCTGAAGACTAGGATTTAGAAATTACTCCAACCAGTATTCTTGCGTCTTTATCTGAAATATCTGACCAGTCTTCCCATTTAGAAATACTCTCATTCTGGTACACTCCTGCAACTTTATTCCTCCACCACTCTCTTATGTGGGACTTGAAGTCTTGGAAATCTGTACAACCTAAAACACTTTCAGCTTGTTTTTGCAAAGTAGTTACAGGGCTGAATGGATTCGAATTGGTTTTGGGAACTGCAGAGCTCACACTTTTCTTATCAGACTTATCTATTTCATCATCGCCCACAATGTGTACATTAAGAAAGTTTCTGACACACCTAACGAAAGCCCTGTTGCAAGCTATCGTCTCTAGAAATTTGGTTGCGAAGCTACTGGTGTTATTTAATGTAGCGTTAGCCATGTCTTGAAAGGTAACGCTCTGGGAGCCTGTTTCATAGTTTGGCGTAAATGACACACTACAACATACGGCTACATGCCCTTCATCACACTTAACTGTATCATAACTAATAGATTCAAAGCCCCTAAGTTTTGCTAGTTCTTTGATCCCAGCAAGCTTAATTAAAAGTTGATGGTCGGCTAAACCATCTATGGACCTGGGGCAATCTTTACCCCTAGATTCAAACCAAGACCTATTGGGGAATAGGTGCTCTTCTTTTATCATGGCTCTCCAGTTTATTGAACCATCTTCATTGAATTCGTAAATAACGTTTTGAAGTAATCCGTTGTCATCTCTAATGTAAAGGTTTGGGCCTTTGCTATTTGATGTTTTGATTTTTCCTTTAGATATTTTGTCTTCTATTTTAGTTTTTTCTGTCATATTTATAGATATTGAAGTGTTCGATTTCTTCCCAAAAATCGGGGGAATCTATGATTGGTGTGAGCTTGTCTGTTGTTTGACCAACTTTCCATGCAGCTCTACTCTTGTATGTTTTGTTTTTAGACTTGAGTATTTTATTACTATCATAGAAGCAATTATCGCATACTTCATCTACGAAGTCAAGATCTTTTTTAGACTTAACTTTATATTCTTCTACATCTGAACCAAAGAAGTCTAATCTAATATTTGATATTATAGACTCATCTTTACAGATTAGTGACGGGTTTAAATTTAAGGTTTGTAGTGTGGAGACATAACTACTGGTTAAAGATTTATCCCCTAGAAAAAGAGTCATACCAGCTATATTATTCGCGTATTTCACAATGAGGTCTATATCTAAAGCTTTATCTAGCATTAGGTTTACTTTAAACTGCATCCATTTGGAGATTATTTCTTGATCGAAATTATAATCACAACGCAGGTTAACTAGTCTATCTGGTTTGTATTCTTGGGGTGGAGTAAAATCTGGTATAACTTCTAATATTTTATCCTTATAGTATTTACCTATATTGATTGTAGTAAAACAATCTAAGTCGTTTTTAATGCCAATTAAAGATAAGCATTCTTTAGCAACTTTTTCTGGACTTACTAGGTTTATGATTGAGTTCGGGTCTTTGCCGCTATAGCTTGGCTTTGTGTCAGGGGGACACTCAAATAGGCAAACTAATTTACCGTCCCAAATAGGCTTGCTGTTTTCTGGGTACATGGGTCCGTATAGGCAAACGGTGGGAACATTAAAGGTTGAAGCTATATAAGAAGAGAACGTATCAACACAAAGGTGTAATTCTGCTTTAGAGATTATATAAGAAACGTGCCTGTAAGAACACTTACCTAATAAGGATTTGTCAAAATACTCTAAGCCTTTTTCCCTACTCTCTGTTATGTCTACAAATTTTATAGAAGGATCGTATTGTTTTATTAAATTTATTACAGACTCGAAGTGTTGATAGTTCAGTGAATCTACGGAGCTTGTGTCAACAGTCACATACCTATCAAGAGAAATTGGATAAAAGTGTAAATCAATTTGAGGTTTACCTGGCTTGGTACCGAGGCTCTTAGCATACTCTTCTATAATGTGGCTCATAGTATATTGAAAATATTTTTATCTTTTGTATTGTGTGTGAAGGATTGAAATTTATCAGTAGTTGCACTTGGATAAAATGCAATTTTAAAATAACCTGGGTGGTCGGCTCTACCTTCTAATGAGTAAGGGGAATCCATTTCCTTAATGTAAGGTAATGTTTTGTAACAGTTGGTGTTATCCTCTATTAAGGGAAAGAATTTAGGATCAGTGATTACATAAATTTTATCTTCTGGGTATAGTTCCTGGAGATTAATTAAGAAGCTATTTACTATAATTGCATCTCTGGCATTTTTTTCACAAACCACAGCTATCCTATTGTCGGCACCTTCATCGTCCAATAAGTCTTCGAAGTTAGAACCTTCTATGTCTTTGTTTTCTTTCTTAGCAACCTTCTTGAAGTAGTTTAAGACATCTGATCTTTTCCCGCCTTTTTGGATTTGTTGAACCCAGTGCTTTAACCCATCATCATCTTTACTCACCGAAACTTTTAATATATTCTTATATATATCAATTAACCATTCCGCGTCTGACTCTATTTCTGGTGGATTGTAGTCTGGATCTCTTTGCTCTTCAGAAAAATCATAATCCCAGTCTATTTCTGGTAAATTATCTAAAAATTCTTCTATCTTAGGACCAATAACATCTATGGAATAATTATTTAAAACAAAATCTCTAGCTCTTTTGCCCATTTCTTCTTTGTCTTTTTGGGGCATATTGTAGACAACTTCTAGTTGGTCAGAGATGCTTTCTGGGCTAGTACTAGCTTTAATGAATTGAGTTCCTGGCTCCCTGTATTCGGACCATGCCAGAGGTAGTCCGCCGCTTTCTTCTGTACAGCAGTCTTCACCACAGGAATAATTAGTTACGAGAGTTACAAGCTCTGCGAGTTTAGCTTCCTGTACTGGGATTTCTTGACCACCACTTGTAAATGGGTGACAATAGACATCCATTAAATTGTAAACTTCATTAAGCTGATTTTCAGATACGCCGTTTTTAACATTAGTTGTACTGAAGGTTTTTTTGCTTTTGCAATAAGGACAATCGTTTTCTTCTCCAGAGAAAGGTTTTACATGGTAACGCTTACAGGCCGAGCAGTAGTATGTCGTTAATACGTTTGAGTGATGTATACCTTTTTCTTTTAGTAGTCTTAAAATATCCCAACCCTCAGACCATGATGTATGGAGTAATAACTTTGCTTTTACTTTAGGGTTTTTTTTACAGAATAATTTATACCCTTCAAGTAAGTTTGGGACACTTTTTCTCAACTGATTTCTGAAGACAAAACCTATAATAAACGTATCATCAGATATATCGAATCTTTGTCTTAAGTTTTTACGGTAAGACTTGATGGTCTTGAAATAAAAGTCTGTATCAATTGCACCCCTTAAAGTTTTGACATGGTCGTGACCTAACTTTTTCATCTCTCTTTCGGCGAACGAAGCCCAGACGAAGTAGTTTTTAATTTTAGGTGCAGCGTCTACAGCTAGGGGCAGTATTGGCTGAGAATCTATAGTGGTCCATATAGCGCAATTTATTTTATTCCACCATTTTTTGTTCCAGAAATTATTAAACCCCCATACATCTTCAGCACCTATATATACATCAGGTTTAATTTCTTTAATTAATTCATCTATAGTTTCAGAACCATACCCAGCCTGCCTGGCTAGGGCTGGATCTTTGTTGATCATTTCTATTTTAGATGGATCATCTGGTAAGGTTCCGATACATTCCCATGGCATTTTAGAAAGCTTGGCAGATGTCTTGATGTGACCATTAGCAGCTTCTATAATTTCATACTTCCCAGTTCTGTACAAGTAGGATAAAACATTTTTCGCATTTTTCCCGAAGCCAGTATACGCTCTACTAAAGTTGCTGTGAAAAAGTATTTTCTTTTTTTTCATTATATAGGGCAATCCTCTGAGGGGGTAGAATATTCCTTGAGCCTTTCACGGTCTCTTTTTGCGTATGTTTTTAGTATGATGTTTTTAATGTATTCTTTAACACAGAAAGCTTCCCCAGGTTCTAGTGGGATCTTGAAAGTGTTGTTGCCGTTTTTTGTAATAGATAAACCGAAGCATGGGGAAATATATTCGTAATCATCGTAACTTTTAGTCGAAGGATTGAATTTACTGGATTTAACTTTCTTATCCCAGGGGCTAAATTTAATGGTGGTTTTATTCTCTTCAAATTTATGGAACGTGCTATATTCGTACCTTCTTTCGATAGCGTCTATAATCGATCCACATTCGAATTCATTAAACTTTAGGTTTATATTTTTTTCTGGACTATCTTTGTTGGCGGTGAATGAACCTAATCTTTTTTTTGCATCCCAGCTATGTTGAGCGATAGCTGATACATAAAGTACTGGTTCTTTGTTTTTCCTTTCAAATCCTAGTGCGAAATTAAAAGCGAATCCATTGTTGTTCTTATTTGGTTTGTAAATTTGTATACTCATAGGTCTATTTTTATATGTTTATTTTCAAAGGTTTTGGTATCTTTGTCTTGGTGAACAGCTCCACCTCTTTGTTTACTATAGTTTTCGTAGTATTTTTCTTTAACAGGGTCTACACCCCCATTCTGGTCGGCTCTTTTTTGAGATAGTTCTTGACTTCTATCCATCATGTCCCCAAGTGTTCCCTTGGTGTTTGCGGTTTTATTTACAAAGTCAGCGTTGTCCCAAGGGTCTATAGATGCCTCGGTCGAAAGTTGGGGAAGACTCCATACCCTCTTCCACTCAACACCGTCGTCGTCTACATATTTTTTTTCATCATTCATTGAGAAAAAAACCTCAGTATACTCTTCGGTTTCAGGCTTCTGGAATATGTACATTGGCATTATTTAGGGTCTATTTTATCGCAAGATAGGGTTATTAACTCAAATAGGATGTCGAAAAACCAGCATACTGCAGCAGAAGAAAAAGCTAGGTACAAGACATATAGTGGGTTCATTCCATTTAAATGATACTCTAAGTAACCAAACAAAACACCAACCCAAAAACCTAAGCATAAGCTACAACTAAGTAATTCTTTTAAGGTTTTACTCTTGGATGATAGAAAGTTTCTTGGAGTGTTCAATATGGTTCCATACTTTAGGATCCACACTAACCCTAGGCAAGCTGTAAGATTAAATAGCATCTAAGTTATTAAACGCTTCTTTGATTGCGTTTAGTTGTTCCCTGTCAAGTTTCACGAAACCACCAAAGTCATCTTTAAGTAAGAACATTTCTTTTTCGCTAGAAGATTTATCTCTTGAGATAGAGGGACATCTACCCCTCCCACAACATAACAGAATTTCTTTATTTTCAATTTTAATATTGCCTATTTGTTTCATGATATAATGTCTATAATAGTGTTAACGGTTTTAGTGTAATTAAATTTTTCCTTTAATGATGACCCATTTTTGTTGTAGGTACCATTTTTGGATAGAGCTGAATCGATAGCTTTGTAAAATAATTCATCAGAAAATGCATTGATAGATCCTTGGTTGAAGGCGTTACCTTCCTTGAAGAACACCTCATCGTAGCAAGGCTCTTGACCTATAGGTTCCACCAAAACGCAATTATCTTTCGTGGCCCAGTCTTTATGAGCTGTAGAGTTTAAAACTATACTCCACTTACCCAAACAAGACGCATTGAATGATGGGAGATTCCAGCCTTCCGCCCCGCTGAGACCACTCAGGTCTATATCGATAGAGTTCAGAAATTCATTAACTTCTGAGTTCGTCTTTAATCTTGGTAAAAAGTTAATATTTTTATATTTCTTACCTTTAAGCGCGGACTGAATAGCTTCCTTGAATTGATCGTCTTGAAGGAATGGGTTACCTACACAGCAGGTTAGTTGGTAATCTTTATTGTCTCCATATTTGTCCGCCCATAATGAGATTATTTTTGCTGTATGTTTCCTTTTCTCCCATTTACCCATTAACCCGAAGTGAGTTTTGCCGCTTAAATATTTTTTATTTGTTTCGTGGAAATCCTCATCGAACCCAATTGGGGCAAAGTGACAGTTGTCGCATTCTTGTGAGAAAATATCTCTAGAAAAACTGCTGGAAAAAATAGTCTTCGTTTGAACTGAGCATATGGATTTTTCTTCGTCGGTTGCCTCATCTGTTTCGTGGAATGTATACAAGTGCCTTCTATCCCCTATACCAGATTCAGAACCATTCAAGTGCCACATTTTTAAAAAAGGAATTTCTCTAGAAACTTTCTTTAACCTAGAGTTGTAGGCATCAACTATCCACTGCTTGAAATCTTCGTCAGTGTTATCAAACGCAGAGAAATCTAAATCCTTACCTATGGGGAAGAAATTTAAATTAACTCCGAGCTTATAAAATTCTCTTAAGAAATTATAAGAGACATTTCCGAAACTTAAAGAATTGATAGGTGCTGAGAATATTAAATTTTTCATATATTAAAAAGGCATTTCGTCTTCTGTTACTATATCAGGGATATTACTTTTGGGTGAGGGTTTTTCAACCTTTTTTTCGATACTATGCATCTTGGGTGCGGGGGTATCTCTTTTAGAGTTGGGGAGGAATCTGACTATGTCGGCGGCAATATAGAAATTTGTTCTATTGTTACCCTCTTTATCTGTCCATTTGCTAGTTTTAACCTTACCCTCTAAGTATATGCAGGACCCTTTGGAGAGGAAGTTTTTACAGTTCTCCGCAACCTTGTTCCAGCACTCTACATTCAAGAAAAGTACATCGTCTTTAGTGTTATTGATACCGACACTAAATGATGCTTTCTTTTTATCTCCCAAGTTTTGAATCTTGGGGTCTTGGCATAAATGCCCTATACCGATGAATTTATTTATCATAATTATATTTCGCCTTTCAGTTCTTGTTTTATTTTTGTTAAAGCTTGATCGTGTACATTAATACAGCCTTGCACACTTAGGCCTATTTTTGAGCAAACCTGGCTCCATGGCATAACTTTATTCTTATTGCCTCCACTGTATCTTAATTGAAAGATTTTATGAACTCTTTTATCTGGATTGCTGTTAGCTAGCTCTAGGATTTTATTCTGGGTGTCTCTTTTAATTATTTGATGGTAATGCTGGGAATTATCTCCTAAGTTTTCTATGTAATCAATGTCAACCTCATGTTTTTTCTTCGAGCGGTTGTATGTGTTTAGGCACATCCACTTCGTTTCACTACCCAGGTATGTTGAGAATTTAGTATTCCTACTTGAATCATACTTTAGTGCAGCTTGATAAATATAGTATTCCTTATCGTTTATGAATTCAGACCTACACTGCTTATTCATGTACTGGTTTACCATGTTTATGAATATACCACTATGCTTTTCGACTAAATGAGATAAACTTTCATTCACATCTCTTCCAACTTTAAGGTTGGATACTAACTCTTGATCATCTTTTTGCTCCATATATTTGAAAAATGACTATGTTAACATATAATCTATAGTTATGTCAACATTATATTTAAGGTTAACGTTAGAAATATATCTGAGATTAACGATTTATATTTCCAAAACCAGTTTTGGAAAAACTATTATAACAATAATTTAGCAAAACGTCAAGTAAAAAATGAAAACTTTAATTCTAACCTCTTATTTTTCATCAAAACCTCACCCTAATGACCCGTCTGATAACGCAGTTGTGGGTAGGGGGCCAGATGGTAGGGTTATGCAACAAGATATTAATTACATCAAAGGGTGGTATGACTCAATCCACTCTAGCGATATTAGTGGTGTGGTTTTTCACGACGAATTATCAAATGAATTCGTTGAGGAGTATAGCTCTGATCAAGTTTCCTTCGAAAAAGTAGATGTTGGTCCCTACTCCAATAATGACTGGAGGTTTTTTTGCTTTAATGATTTTTTACTAAATTTAAAAGATAAGCCAGATGTGGTCTTCCATACAGACGGTTCAGATGTGAAGGTTGTTAGGGATCCATCCACCCTTATCTCTGCAATGCCCAGCATGTCTTATTTTTGCTGTAAAGATTCCATACCTCTAGATTCCTTTCCTTACATTAAGGTTCATGATCACTTTGGTTGGGATGATAGGTTTAACTTTATGCTAAATTACCATGATTGGGATTTAATTAATATGGGTGTAGTAGGTGGGAGTTATGATGATATGCTTATGTTTTATTCTAAATTCAAGGAGGTTAGGGAGGGCATGGGTGAGCCAGAATTTAACGCTGATATGTGGATATGCCAATATTTACTTAGGTCAGTTTTATCTGACAAGGAATTTATAATGGGTGACCCTGTGTGTAGTAAATACAAAGAGTATGAGGAGGACAGAAGCGATGTCTATTTTATCCACAAGTGAAATATTAATATGCATAAATTCTTGCGAGAAAGATATTGGGTCAGTAGATAAAATAAAGAAATCTGATTGGTATAAGTATTGTGAGTCAAAAGATAATATAACAATAATTTCTTATTACGCAGACCCATCTCCCGATAAAAGTGACTTCCATTACGATGCAAGCTCCAAAATCTTAAGGCTGAATACCGAAGAGTCTTACGACAACCTATCGATTAAAACATTCAAAATGCTATCTTGTTGCTCAACTATATTTGACTTCGATTTCGTACTTAAAATAGACTGCAGAATCATAGAGAACCTACACAATCAAACAAGCCCTTTATTTTCTTTTGAAAATTTCAAGAAATGTTTTTATGATGAAAGTATGTTTAAAGATTACGGTGGGTTCACACCCATAATAGGAAGTACAATTGAGGGGTTCAGGAACTGGGCTTCCTCTAAAAAACTATTCGTACTACCAGAAATATTTATATCAAACCACTCTCTAAGTGGGCTACCAGATCACTACTGGGCTGGCGGTGGATACTGTTTAAGTAAAGGATACGTGAGTAAAGTTATTAAACAGAAAGATTTATTCGAGGACTGTAAAAATCTCATGGGGGGATGCGAAGATATGTGTGTGGGCATTGCTTGTAATTATGAATCAAATTGATCACTGTTATTATTTAAACCTAGATAAAAGGGAAGATAGGAATCGTCACACTCTTAAATTGGTCCTACCTTTTTTCAATTTTAAGGATGGATTTTTTACTCGATATCCAGCCATAGATACATCGGAGCAACCCACATTACCCCTGCGTAGTGTGGGTTGCGCTCAATCTCACTTAAATATATATAAAGATGCTATAGAAAAAGGCTATAAAACAATCATTGTTCTAGAGGACGATTTTATACCAGTGATAGAGACTGGCGAATTACTTTCTAGGTGGAATTACTTTATACAACGCTACCCAGATTTCAATATATGCCAACTATCTTACAATGATGTGACCAAGGGTGAACCTATTGATTCGTCAGGTTTAGTTTTAAAATCTAATAATGTTCAAACTACATCTGCGTATGTGATCAAGCTTTCTTTCTGTGAAAAGATTGTGCCCAAAATACAAACATCAATAGATGCATTAAAAAATGGAGAAGACCCAAACCTGCACGCGATTGACCAGACATGGAAATCGTTTCAGTCCCTTGATCATAAATGGTACTTACTTAAAAGGTGTGGGGTGCAAGCTAACGACTATAGCGACATAGAGGGAAGGGTGGTTAATTATGGGTGCTAAGGTTGGTTTATTAATTATTGCTACTAATAAATACCAAAAGTTTATACAACCACTCATAGATAGTGCGAATAAATATTTCTTAAATCAAGAAGCTATAGATGTAGAGTACTTTATCTTTACAGACACATTCCATAATGTAGAAAATAAAAAAAGAAGAGTTAATTTAATCTTAACTAAACACGAGCCATGGCCTTGGATGACCCTTGGCAGATACCACATCTTCAGTAAGAATAAAGATATTTTATCCAGACTAGATTACTTATTCTACTGCGATGCGGATATGCTATTCTGCGATCATGTTGGTGGCGATATCTTAAGCCATCTTGTGGCAACACAACACCCAGGATATTTTGGAAGAAGAGGTACTCCAGAAACAAATACTAAATCATTAGCTTATGTAAACGAACGCGAACACATGGAGTATTTTGCTGGAGGATTTAATGGGGGGACATCTTCAGCATACCTGGAAATGGCTAACACTATTTCAACTAACATAAACGAAGACCTTGAGAATAAAATAATAGCGGTATGGCATGACGAAAGCCACCTAAATAGATATCTCATAGACAACCCCCCCACTAAAATTCTAGATCCAGGTTACTGCTATGGAGAAAGTTTAAAGCCACCATTCCACCCAAGATTAATAGCTCTCGACAAAAACCACAAAGAGCTTAGAGGTTAGTTATGATCTCAATTTTACTAGCTACATACAATGGAGAAAAGTATATCCAATCAAGTATACAGTCTGTATTAAATCAAACATTTACTAAATGGGAATTACTGATAGGCTTTAACGGAACAACAGATAGTTCTAGAGATATAGTTTCATCCTTTGATGATGCCAGGATTAAAACATTTAATTATGGAGAGGATAAAGGTAAAGCCAAGACCCTTAATAAATTAATACAAGAGTCTAGTTACGACTTATGCGCAATTCAGGATGATGACGATTTGTGGCATAAAAATAAACTAAGAGAACAAATAAATCATATTAATAAATTCGATGTCATAGGTTCTTTCATTACTTATATAGACGAAAAGAACAAGCCCTTCGGTGGTCCAAACCTATCTATGCAACATCAAGAAATAAAAAACAGATCCCTTCTTGGTGACAACCAAATAGCAAACTCCAGTTCTGTATTTAAAAAACAACATGCACTTGAAATCGGAGGCTGGGATGAGTCCTTAGATGGGATAGAGGATTTTGACTTCTGGATAAAGCTATTGAAAAAAGGTTACCTTTTTCATAATATACCAAGCAGTCTCGTTTTTCATAGGGTCCATTCAGAAAGCAACTTTAATACTAAGAAGCACGACCTCAGTAAAATCTTATAATGTTAATTAAGTTTAAAGATATAGTATCCAAGTATGGTACTCCAAAGGGCATTATACATATAGGCGCCCACCTTATGGAGGAAAGGAATGACTATCTTCTTCATGG
>Ga0233432_10000659_pt1 | contig 33165 bp, 27 predicted proteins | sample SI_122_August201_6_FD_179870 | JGI IMG/M metagenome (GOLD analysis project Ga0233432, IMG submission 179870) | Seawater microbial communities from Saanich Inlet, British Columbia, Canada - SI_122_August2016_10_MG | ecosystem: Environmental > Aquatic > Marine > Inlet | place: Canada: British... | reverse complement strand
CTGGTCGCCGGAGCAGGCACTGATCAACGCAATAGCGGTTAATACCCCGGCACTGTAAAACGCTCGATAGATCATTGAACTTTCCCTGCCTTTATTATTTTTTGTTGCTGTTTGTTGGACTTGAGATCACCTATCGGCGAGCCAGAATCGCAATCATCTTTTGCGCGGTTTCTAAACCGGAGTTTTGATTCTGCCCGGTGATAAAGCGCTGCTCTGCATCGATGGCCACGTGCGTCGCGAAAACATCCCGAAAGGCCGTTTGGCTTTCAAATACCGCACCGGCTTTACGCAGCTCCGTTTCTGGATGCAGTGGGGTAAGTTTAATGTCCAGCTCTTTGACCTGTTTGTCGGTGACGCCTGTCATGGCACGGCCGGCTATCAGTTTGTTGCCGTTAAGGTCTTTTACGTTGATAAAGCCCAAGGCACCGTGGCAGACAGAACCCATGAGTGGCTCTTTAGCGCCGTAATAGGCTTCACCTATTTTATCGGCCAACACTTCTGAATAACCCAAATCGTAAGCTGCACCCCAACCGCCGACAATAAAAATGGCGTCGTACTGGTTGAAATCGATGTCAGATATACGCAGGGAGTTTTCCACTTTGGCGAGTAGAATGGTGTCATCGAGGTAACGCTCGTCTTCGGGGCTGATCATGGTGCGACTGAAGCCACTGGGATCGACTGGAATCTGACCGCCCTTAATGCTGGCGACATCAATCTGCATGCCGGCATCCAGGTAGCTGTAATAGGGGTGTGTCAACTCTGAAAGAGCGATACCGGTAGCTTTACCCGTTGTTTCTCCCGGAGCATTTAGCACCCCGTGACTGGTGGTTACTATGAGTGCGCGCATGCCGGCAGGCAGTTGATGGGTTTCGCCTGTGTATTGTGGGTGTAAGCCAGCCTTGTGCATGATGGTCGGTAGTGCAATGACAAATACTGCGATAGCGACAACGAACGCAGCCCCAACTTTAAGTATCGTGTTTTTCATCGTGTGGCCTCTGATATCAATGAAATTCCAGTTCGCTGTATTTGTTACGTTTAAATTCCAGGCTGGCATAGTCTTTGGTGTAGCTGTCGTTATTCTTCCAGGGCTGTCGGTCACCGCTCTTGGGCATGATGTCGCGCGCTCGAAGCACGTAGCCTGCGTCAAAGTCCAGTAATGGCACCTCATTCATTTCATCGCTTGGCGTTGGAATGACGTGGCTATAGCCACCGCGTTTCATCTTCTTGAGTAGTCCGCAGACGTATTTGGCGATGAGATCGGTTTTCAGCGTATAGGAGGAATTTGTGTAACCCACGCTCATGGCTAAATTGGGTACGCCTTCGAGCATCATGCCACGGTAAACAAAGCGCTCTGTCGGATCGATTTCCTCACCGTCGATGCGGTAGGCAATATCGCCACCGAACTTCAGTTTCAGGCCGGTAGCTATGACGACGATGTCTGCGTCCAACTGATTGCCGGATTTAAGGGTGATACCTGAGCTATTGAAGTGATCGATGTGATCAGTCACCACTTCGGCTTTGCCTTCACGGATGGCGGCGAACATATCCCCATCGGGCACCGCACACAGGCGTTGATCCCAGGGGTTATAGCTGGGTGTGAAGTGGGTATCCACGTCGTAATCTGGGCCCAATTCCTCACGCACCTGGTTGAGTAAGTATCGGCGTAAGCCCCTGGGCTTCTTTCTGGATAAGCGATAGATGTATTGCTGAAGTAATACTTTCTTCCAGCGGATGGAGCGGAACACCCAGCTATTCGGCATGAATTTACTCAAGGGTTTGAGCCAGGGGTCTTCCGCGGGCACATTGGCGATATAAGTGGGTGAGCGCTGTAGCATCACTAAACTGGCGGTGTCATTAGCCATACTCGGGATCAGTGTTACCGCCGTAGCGCCACTGCCAATCACCACAACACGCTTGTCTTTGTAATCCAGCTGCTCTGGCCAGAACTGGGGGTGAACAATCTCCCCTTGAAAGTCATCTATTCCGTCAAATTCAGGGGTATAACCCTGCTCGTAATCGTAGTAGCCGGTGCAACTGAGAATAAATCGGCAGCGGATGGCCAACTGCTCTTCGCCGTCGGATCGAACAACTGTTGCTGTCCAGAGCTTATCTTGTGAACACCAGTGGGCCGACACGACCTTGTGGTTGTAGCGGATATGCTGATTAAGATCGTACTCGTCTGCCGCTTCTCGGATGTAGTTGAGAATCTTGTCGCCGTCAGCGATGGCGGATTTGTCAGTCCAGGGCTTAAAGCCATAACTGTAGGTGTACATATCGCTGTCTGAGCGAATGCCCGGGTAGCGGAACAAGTCCCAGGTGCCGCCGCTCACTGCGCGGGCCTCCAGTATGGCAAGGCTCAGTTCTGGCATGTTGCGACGCAACTGGCAGGCACTGCCGATACCGGCAAGGCCCGCACCTATCACAAGAACGTCGACGAACTCGGTATTATCACTCATGGATGTGTCCTAAGAGGAACTTTATGTGCGGGGAGTATAGGCGTGCCTCTGAGAGTAAGATATATCATATTCGGACAGGCGGATTTAGGCGATGGTGCGTGCGTTTAAGGTATGCGCGCCGTATCCATTTCACTTTCCGAGTAAGTTACAGGCCAGGCGGCTAAGCGATGGGCGAATGTCCGAATATGATACTCGGTGTGATGAGCGAGCAGCTATAATCCAGTGCACATAAGGAGAATCAAGTTTGCTGAATCAGGCTACTTCAATATGTACAGCTTCTTCCACTGATGAAGGTGGGAAGCCACTACTTCATACTATTACAAGGCAGGGAAACACCATGAGAAAACTCTTAGTGATTGCTGCGCTACTGGCCCTGGTGGCGGTAAGCGTCACCGCTGGTATCTGGTACAACAAACTGGTGAAGAACCCGACGCAGGAATACGCCTACGCCAAGGGCGTTGATGCAGCGGCCTACAGCTTCCCTTATTTCCTCAACAGTGTGCTACTGAACAAGTGGTCGAAGCCACCGGTAGAGGGGATGGCATTTACGCCCTCGGCGGCGGTGAACCAGTTCTGGCACCTCTCTGAGATGCCTTCAGCTGAGGATTACCGCGATGGGGGCGGGCCCAATCTGGATACCCTGTATTCCGTAGCGTTTATCTATGTGGGTGAAGAGCCGATCGTGATGTCTGTGCCGCCGGTCCCCGACGAGCGCTACTACACCTTCGAGATTGCCGGTTTTGACTCCGATAACTTTGCCTATATCGGCAAGCGCACCCACGGTAACCTGGGTGGCAACTATGCGATCGTGCCGCCTGGCTGGGGCGGCGTGCTGCCCGCCGATGTACAGCAACTGGCCGAGGCGCCAACGCCGTGGATTATCGTTGTGGGTCGCACCCTGATCGATCCGAACAACCCCGATGACCTGCAGGCAGTCAACGCACTGCAGGCACAGTACCGTATTACCCACCTGCCCGACTGGGGCATCGATAACCCGCCCTTGCCACCACACCCGCCGCTGGATGGCCTGGGCGCCTTGCTTGATCCCTACCTGGCAGACGGGGCGCCGAAGCTGATCCGCAAGGTGGCCCTGCAGGACCCTATGCTGTTCTGGCAGGTAGTGAACTGGGCGCTGGACGGCAACGGTGTACCGGCGCGCGACCAATCGCGCCTGCCGGATTGGGCCACCCTGGAACTGGGCCCCGGCCAGGATCTTTCGACACTGGATGATGATACCCGCGAGGGGCTATCGCAGTCGGTAATGCAGGGCATACGCATTCTCCAGTCCTATTCTGATAGCAGTCTTAACCCAGGACGTAGAATCAACGGTTGGCGATACCCGGCCGTGCACATGGGCCGCTCTGGCGTTTCAGGGCACTATCTAAATCGCTCTGCCATGCAGTCCATGAAGGGGATTATTTCACATGACCCCGAAGAAGCGGTTTACATGGGCTGTCGTGACGATCAGTTCGGTGAGCGTCTGGATGGCGGCAATCAGTACCGGGTGCATTTTGCAGCCGGTCAATTGCCCCCGGCCAGGGAGTTCTGGTCCCTGACCGCCTACGATGATGATTTCAACCCAATTATCAACCCCTTGAATCGCCACGCGGTGGGAGATCGTTCGGACCATCTGGAATACGACGCCGATGGGGGGCTGAGCATTTATCTTGGGCCTGAGCCGCGGGCAGGAAAGCAGGGCAACTGGTTGCCATTGGTCGAAGGCAACGTGACCCTGGTGCTGCGAATGTATGGACCGGGAGACAAAGTACTAAGTCAGACCTGGAACCCACCCCAGGTGCGCCGCTTGTAATACATACCACTAAAATGCAGTACCGCTGACAGGAAATTAATATGAATAACAAAAGTTTACCCGCTTGCAAAACCCTCGTCGGCACCATTGCCACGCTGTGCTCGGCACTTTGCTCGTCAATGCTGGCTAGTGCTGGCGCAGTGGCCCAGGGCACTGCGCTGGAAGAAGTCGTTGTCACCGCCCAGATGCGCACGCAAAGCCTGCAGGACGTGCCGATCTCTATCATTGCGGTGAGCGGCGAGGCTATTGACGATGCCGGCATTACTGATCTGAGGGACGATGGCAGTAATATTACACTCGGTGAGACCGGAGGGCAGAACCTGAAAGACGAGACACTGCTGTTCGCCCCGGATTGGAGCGCCACCTTCAACGCCCAGTATGTCATGCCACTGAGTGCAAACCTGTTGCTGGTGAACGATCTGGATATTAACTACAAAGATGAGTTCTACTCTGCGCTGGACCTTGACCCCAATACATTGTCCAAACCGAAGCTATAAACGTAACCCTATTATTGAGGGGAGTGCTAAGTATGCAGTTAAGTCAACGCTTAAAGATTGGAAAGGTAATTGTATCTATTGTCTGGTTATTCATTGTGGTCTCGGTGATAGAGCCTTCTCAAGTGCCATTTTCTTATGTGTTCCAGGGGATCGGTATTTTTTTAGTGGTTTCTCATATTATTGAGATCGTAGTGTTTAAAAAAAGAATGCGCGGGCCAAGGGATTACTTGTTAACTATGTTGTTTGGTGCGTTACAGTTGAAGACAATTAGGATTGCAGCATGAAATCACAATGGATGATCTATGGCGCTAATGGGTACAGCGCTCAACTGGCTATTGAAAAGGCCATCGAACAGGGCAAGAAGCCGATTTTAGCCGGGCGTAATAAAGCGGCGATTGAAGCGCTAGGTGTGCAGTTTGATTTGCCGGTGCGTATTTTTGATTTAAACGATATTGATGCCGTTGCTGGCCACTTGGCCGATGTGGCCGTTGTCAGTCACTGTGCCGGACCTTTTTCGGCCACCGCTGAGCCGATGATGAAGGCCTGCATTCAGGCACGAACCCACTACACCGATATCACCGGCGAAGGTACAGTATTTGGCATTGGACAGACGTTGCATGAGCAAGCTGAGCAGGCTGGTGTGGTGTTGATGGGCGGTGTCGGTTTTGATGTGATTCCGACTGACTGTATGGCGAACTTTCTGCACCAGAAAATGCCCGATGCCACCGATTTGGTGTTGGGTTTTGATGGCAAGATGGATCTCAGTCCCGGTACCACTAAGACCATGGTGGAAAGCATCCCGCAGGGTATGATGGTGCGCCGCAACGGCAAGATCAAAGCGGTTGGTCGTGGATTCGAGATGCGCACGATTGATTTCGGGTTGGGGCCGAAGCGCTCATCGGTGCTCACCTGGGGTGATCTCTATACCGCATATTGGCAGACCCGTATCCCGAATATCACAGTGTATATGCCGCTTCGTGGCAGTCAGCTCGAGGTGTATTTATTTCCACTAATTAAGTTGCTTATGTCAATTCCGTTTGTGCAAAAGCGCGCCATGGAAAAGGCCGGTAAGATCGAGGGTCCCAGTGCAGAGAGTCGCGTAAAAAATTCCACTTATGTTTGGGGTGAGGCGAAAAATGCCAGTGGTAAAACCGTAGCCGCCACTATTGAAGTGTCGAACGGCTATACGGTAACCATGGACGGTATTTTAATGACGGCGGATTTCCTGCGCAGCTATCAAGGTGACGGTGGTTGCTTTACTCCGTCGCAGTTGATGGGGGCAGAATTGGCAGAGCAGTTGCCGGGTGCTGGCAAGTTTACTCTTCGCTAATAACCTCTGCTTAATCAGCATCTTTTCTTGCTGGTTTTTTGTTATCACTAAATAGGTACTGCTCGCTTTATATCCGAGTGGTTCGACCGATACACCGTGCATCGCCCTCAATAGGGCGCCGTTTTAAAAGACTGTGTATTTTGCTCCCCCTTAGGGTCCACAAAGCCGCCAGCGTCTAGAACAATATCACTTTCGCTGTAATTGGTTATGTATCGATTGGCACCCAGTCGAAAGGGTAGAAAAAGCACCTCGTTTTCACCTAATGGAAGATTATTGATATCTTTATCCATTGCTAAGAATCGCATATTGCTTGGCTGCGCCATTTGGAATTGAACGGCGGAAATATCCGGCTGGTTTGAAGCGTTTTTTAAGATGGGTAGATTTAATTGCTCTGATTGAAGCCGCTCCTTGCGGCTTTTAGCAATTGTAGACCTTATTTCTCTAGGAATAAGGCGAGCTTCTCTGGTTTTTGGGATCCAACTTAAAAGAGGAAAATGTCGATTTACGAATTTCATAATACTTGTACCTGTCTGAGTATTTAAAAAACGTTATCTATTAAGTTTTGTTGAAAGCGTATCGTGCACATCGCGCCAGTGTTTAATCGTCATAGGCTGGCTATTCTCTTCATGCGATGGGCGACATAAAACGGCAGCAAGAACAACAATGTCAGTAGAAGTACCAAAATATCGTCGCGCTGCTTCAGAAATATTTTAGATGACAGCTCTGCCATTTGGTTATAACCCTGGGGTAAGGGCACCACTTTGTTGTCGCGAAGATACTGCTCATAGCGAGATAACATGCCCTGAAATCGTAGCGTTTCTAATGCAGATAGATCGATTGTCTCGCCGAGATCTTTTACAATATTAAACAGGCGCCATTGGCCATCACCAACCGGCGGCTGGTTAATCACCAACTTATAGTCACCCTGGAACAACACACCATGATCGGTCAGCTCATAGCCCACCGCATCATCGGGGCCATAGATTCGTTCTGCCGACCCAGCAATCAGAGGGGTGAGGTCACGACCGATCATGGGCTGCACAGGCTGACCCGCGTAGCGCTGCCCAGGCTGTGCAACCCCGCTATGGATAAAATGGTAGGGCTTATATCTGTTGCCCAAGCGAAGGCCCGTGTTAGCTGTTGCTGGCGAGCGACAGGCTTGCCGGCGATAATCAGGGGCACCCTCATCCCTCCCTCACCTGCATAAAACTTGTAGTAAGCCAGAGGGCTAACAGAGGCGCTTGCCAAAACTGACCGCCTTTATCGACCGAGTAAAAGCGCATCCAATTATGCAGCCCATTCTCAAAGCCGAAGCCAAGATCATGAATCTTGCTTAACAAGCCACCCTAAATATTCCACAGACTCTCATAATAAAAAGGGGACGGTGGCAATGAAGGCGTTAGTACTTTGTAAATACCCATGCAGACCAGTATATCTGGCTAAGTATAGGTCGTTTTAAATTCTATCGTTATCTTTGACGATCATTAAATCTTGCTGCCATCCAATACATATTCCAAGATAAGCCAACAATGGCTGAGGGCTCCAATTAAAACAAAGCAATGCCAAATAGTATGATTAAAGGCGATGGCTTTAGTGACATAAAAAATAACACCAATACTGTAAGCAGCACCTCCTATCAGTAGCAATAAAAACCCTGGTGGCGCCATCACTAGGAAAAGCTCATAAATTACAAATACTGCAGACCAGCCCATAGCCAGATAAGTAATGACTGAAAACCATTTAAAACGTCCGGCAAAGAACGCTTTGAAAATAACACCAGCCAATGCAGCGGTCCAAAGAATAATCAGTAATACAGTTGCCGCTACGCTGTTTAATGTAATAGTTAGAAGCGGGGTGTAGGTCCCGGCAATTAACAGGTAAATAGCGGAGTGATCAAGGCGTTTTAAAACATCTTTTACCTTTGGCTTGTTTGCCGCATGGTACAAAGTGGATGTTAAAAACATTAGCATTAGACTGATACCGTAAGCCACGGCACCGGTTTTCTGTAGCAGGCTGTAATCAGCTGGCATTATTGCGATCATATAGATCAATGCGGCAACTGAGATGAGAAAACCAATACCATGTGTTAGTGCATTGGTAAATTCTTCTGCAGCTGAGTAAGCTGGAGCGATAGTATTATGAATATCGGGATAGTAATTTTGGTTCATAGTGCGCTTTTACATCCAATCGATTTAAGAAAAAGAATGGTTAAATTCTCACAGGTACAGAAATATCAAAGTTCACTAGAGCGCAGGTACTTTATCGATGCGCATCCATTTTGCGGTGCGAATCATAAAGCCCATATTCCCCGTTATGAGCATTTGGTCAGTCTCGGGTAGAGAAATTTCCACTTTTTTATAGTCTTCTAGTTTTTCGATATAGATCTGACCGTACCAGGCGTTCTGTTTGTTTTTATTGATTGTAATGTCTGTTAAAAAAGTACGACCAACACGTTCGGGAAATCGATCATTGCGCACTACGATACCGGTGCTTTTTTCCATCTCAATCCAAACATTGTGTTTGGCGTGTTTCCAATAACCGGATAGATCGTTGCTAAAAGCTATTGATGCGGATAGTAAAGTGCTGAAGAAAAGAATGTAGCGAACAGCTCTTGGAGATTTCCCCGCGCGGGGTAATTGCTTATTAACCATATATTCACCTTTTATAAAGTAGACAGTCTTTTTAATTGCTGGGTAGTCATTTAAGTGTCTGTAGATATCCGTTTCACTTTAGCCCTTCCTTGGTCTGAATAATTTTGTCTGAGTTTGCCGGCAGGAAGAAAGCCACGCCATCTTGACCAACAGTGTAGTCAGGAAAGATATCCTCGGCGCCATTCAAAAACAGAGCTTCCTGTCCAGGAAAAATTATGGGTGGCACGATGTGGTAGTAAAGAAGATGTCCCACACCCGCATCGCGAGCTATTTCGGCAGCCTCAACTGGGCTGGTATGGTAGTCGCGAATATCATAGAGAACTTTGGCCATGCTTTTGTTGCCGAGTTTTGTTGCAACTTGCTCCATCATGGTGACCATATTGGGAGCGAGACCTTCGTGAACGAGCAAGTCCACTCCCTCCGCGAACCTCTGAACATTGGCAGACTTCACCGTATCGCCAGAAATAAGTAGCGAACGGCCCTTGTAACTGAAGCGGTATCCCACGGCTGGCTCGACTGGTGCATGGCTTACTGCCAGCGCTTCGATAGTTAGACCAGCTTCATCATAGACTTTAATTAACTCTCCAATCGCGGGTGTCTTAAAGGATATGGCTGTAAGGCCGGCGCCGGCCAGAGGGGCCACTAGATCACCATGGTGTTCATGACGGTAGACAACGTCTTGGGAATAGGCATCATTGAACCCTTTAACCACGCGATCTACGCCTTCTGGTCCGTAGACGGGAAGGGGGTCCGTGAACTCTCCTCCAGCCCATCGAGCTACGCCCATATTTCCTAGGCCATCGATATGGTCAGAGTGAAAGTGAGTCAGCAAAACGGCTTGGATATCACCTGGTTGGTAACCGATGCGTTGGAGAATAATGCGCCCATTGCTACCACTATCGACAATAAATAGGCGCTGGCCTGCCACCACTGCCACGCAGGGCCCTGAGGCGTTGGGAGCGGCCAATGGGCTGCCTGCGCCGCACAGTGTGAGATGTAATCCATCTTCATGTGTTGCCAAATAATCGGCGCCCATACCGGCTTCGATACCCCTCATCGCTAAACCTGTGACGATACTGTCACGCTGGAGATAACCCGGTATCGCAATTACCGCTACGACAATAAGTAGGACTGCGCCTCGTTTCATGGTCAGTACCTTTGGACGACTTTATAGAACAAAATAATAGCCCGATAAACGCAATCCAGAGAATCATATTCGGTCAAGTTGATTCTCCTTTGGACGCTTAAGAGTCCCATTTAACTTTATGAGGTTATTGGTTTTATGGTGCTATTGAATGGTATCAGTCGACTTAATTTTATTTTTTTTTAGTTGGGCCTGTTTTTCATCTAAGCAAAGTTGGCCGAAATAGATTCCCTCAGGTGTTTGAATTCTTCTTACTCTCTTATCGGAGGGTAGTTGAAATTTGATATAGATATAAACGAACTATTTACTAACTTCGGCATTTTTAAGTAGATATTAGAAAATTAGAATTAGGGGAAATACTTATGAAAAATACAACGATAGGCTTATCCGCCCTTGCGCTAGCTATTGCTAGTTCGGGCATTGCAGCGCAGGACAGTGGGCTTGAAGAAGTGATCGTCACAGCGGCGAAACGTAATCAAGATCTGCAGGAAGTACCGATTGCGGTAAATGCATTCACATCCCAAGTTATCCAAGAGGCCGGTATTAATGATCTGCAAGATATCGCCAGAATGACGCCAAGCGCTCATGCAACAACCAATAGGAGTCCTTTTCAGACTAGGCTGGCCATTCGTGGAATCGGTACGGCACAAAATGATCCCGCTTTAGAGCCCTCAGTCGGTATCTTTGTCGACGGGATGTTCTTGGGTCGCACCGGTTTGGGTACCTCCGACCTTACCGATATTGAGCGTATTGAGGTGCTGCAGGGACCCCAGGGCACGCTTTATGGCAAAAATACCAATGCTGGCGCCATTAGTGTGATTACTAAAAAGCCCAATCTCGAGGAGACGGAAGGTTACGCACAGTTCTCTACCGGAGACTACGGCATGAGAAAAGTAACGCTGACCGCAACAGGGCCTCTGAGTGAGACTGTCGCTTACCGCCTTTCGGGCAACAGTCATCAACACGATGGCTACTATGATAATGCCAATGGCTCTGACCCCAGCGATGCCGATGATTGGAATGTGCAGGGTAAGCTTCTGTGGGAGCCCAGTGCAGAGTTAAGTGTGGTGCTAAATGCGTCTCATGTAGAACGCGATAGTGCAGGTGGTGGCTTCGATATTATGCCGAGTGCTGGCGTGCAAGCGGAGCTTGCTAGTCAGGGATTACCAGCGGCTGATACTGATCCTTACAACCATAATATAGCCACCGATTCAGATGGTCTATTTGAGATGGAATCGGACAACTTGTCACTTCATGTTACCTATGACCTTGACTGGGGAAGAGTGACCTCGCTTACTGCTTGGAATGACTATGAGTTCTTAACGAATACAGATGTCGATGGCTCACAGCTTGATCTTCTAGGAACTGCAATGCCTGAACCCAATTCAGGAGATAGTCTGTCGCAGGAAATTCGTCTGGATTCAACTCTGAGTGATACTATCGACTATCAAGTCGGATTGTACTACTACGATCAAAAGACACAGCGCGGTGCTGATGGATATGTGGGTACAGTTATAGGAGAAGATTTTGTAACCCTTGCCGGGCCAGCTTACTTGGGAGCACTCGCTACGTTTGGACCACAGCAGATCCCGCTTCTTGGGTTTGCCGCCAAACCAGGTGATTCCATTGGTGGCAAAAATGTTTGGGATTCAGAGACACTGGCTGCCTTTGGTCAGATGACTTGGCGTGCCTCTGATCGTCTTGCTGTGACCGCGGGTCTGCGCTGGACCGACGAGGAAAGAGTAGCTGACCTCCTCACTATAACTACCAGCACACCTTTGACGCCCATGGAACAGGCACAATTGCAGCAGATCAGTGCCGCGCTTCAACAAAACCCCAATCTACCTGCAAGAAATAAAGGTGTGGTTCTGAACCTGATCAGCACACCATTTATCGACAGATTCGCTACAGAGATTGATGCAACGCTTGAGCGTCGCAGCATTAACAAAGATTGGCTGATGAAAGTAGCCTATGACCTTGATGATAACAGCATGGTATACGCCAGTGCCTCAACAGGTACTAAATCTGGTAACTTTAATGGCGTAAATGGCCCCGCGATCTCACGTGAATTTGACGATGAAAAAACTAGGAGCTATGAGTTGGGTATCAAGTCCACTCTGCTTGATTCAACATTACGTATTAATGCGGCAGCCTTCGTCACCGAAGTTGATAATCTTCAATTCCAGTCCCAGTTAGCAGACGCAGGTACTGCTGTAAGTAATGCGGCTATGGCTAAAGTCGCTGGGGTGGATATATCACTTCAGGCAAAGCCATTAAACAACCTGACTTTGGAAGCTGGCGTGTTGTATATGGATAAGTACGAGAATATTCGACCCGCCCTTGAAGAGGGAGATGTTGAAGAAATTACCGACTTGTTCTTCGTAGCAGATTGGAGCGGCAATTTGGCGGCTACCTTTGTGATTCCTGTCGAGCAGGGGGCAGTCTATATGCGCGGTGATTATATCTATCGCGGCGAGCATGATCTTGTAAATGGTCGAGATGATCGAAAAGAGTTAAATGCGAGAATAGGCTGGCGCAATGACAATTGGAATCTATCGATTTGGGGCAAGAACCTGACCGATGATGAGTACGCATCCATGATTAACGATGTCCAGAAATGGAGTGGTAACCAACCCCATCTGTTAGCACCACCGAGAACCTATGGTGTCGATGTGCGTTATAACTTTTAATAGTCGCTGAAAAGGATAAACGGCCGGCAATTCGCCGGCCGTTTTACCAATGGCTAGATTAAAACAGCAGTGGAATTTATTATTGGTGTTCCAAGATTAGTTGTTGTCAGACTGAAGGTTTTTTTTGAGTATGGCGCTTCACAATTCTTGTACAGGAGAAATCTAAGATGAGGTGGTTGGGTCGTCTACACAAACCATGGCTGCACTTCCTTATTTTAGGTAGCGTTTTATATCAGATTCAAATCACAGTATTTCCCGATCCCAAAACGGTGATAGGGCCATTGAGCGCATCGCGACAGGAAGCTTTGCAACAGCAGTGGTTGACAAGTTTTGGACAACCGCCTACTGCCAAACAGCAAGCACAGCTGATCGCAGATGAGTTGGACCGTGATCTGCTGTTTCAGCGTGCTCTGGAGCTTAGGCTGCATTTGCAGGACGGCATTGTCTATGACCAGCTCATTCGCAATATGCGTTTTCTGGATGTCGATACAGATAAAAGTAACTCCGAGTTATTTCGGGCGGCTATGGATATGCGCCTCCATCTCGGGGACGAAGTGGTTAAAAGGCGACTGATTGACAAAATGAAACAACGACTGTTGGCGATTAACCCTCCCATTGAAGTCGAAGAAACACAAATCGCCGCAGAGTTCATTGCGCGCAAGGATGAATTCTATCGCTCACCGCGCTATTCGTTTGCCCATGTATTTATTAACCCAGAGCGCGAAGCTGAGCTTGAGTCAGTGATAAAAACGATTCAAGAGCAGCAATTAGATGCGAGAGCAGCCAGGTATCTAAGTTCGCCATTTATATCGGGCTATGAATTTCAAGCACAGACGGCCGAGCAATTGGCACGTAACTTCGGGGGCATATTTATATCAGACCTAGTTAAAATAGACTCTGCTGTTAATCAATGGCATGGCCCCATCCGTTCTTCTTTTGGTTGGCATTATGTATGGGTTAGTGCTGTAGAATCGGGGCGAGATGCCCGTTTAGACGAGGTGGCACCCCAACTACGACGTAGGCTCGAAGTCACAGCGCGTGAGCGAGCACTGCACAGTGCAATTGCCGATTTGCGTTCTGACTATGAGGTGCGGCAGTGAACCCTTTGTTGCGCATAATCGCGATGATAAGCGCATCGCTATTACTATCTCATAGCGCTTGGGCGCATCTTTTTGCGCCCTCACTGCTCAAGATTTCAGAAGTCTCGCCACAGTCTTATCAGGTGGTATGGAAAACACCAGCCAAGACCACCAGCAATATCCCTTTGCAGCCCATCTGGCCCGTGGGTTGTGAGAGCGAAACTGAGAGTTCGCCTTTGACAGAAGGCACGGGCATTGTATCCAGCTGGCAACTAGTCTGCCACCCGTCATATGAACAGGGCTTAGTCGGTCAGGTCTTGGGTGTCTCCGGCCTCGGGGTTAACCAGGTGTCGACCATGGTTATACTCAATCTGCGCGATGGCCGCCATTATCAACAGATACTGACCGCGGAAACGCCACAATTTCGCGTGCCACTTGAGCCTGCTCAGGGCCAAGTAATGACTGAGTACTCAGTGCTTGGTGCAGAGCATATTTGGGGTGGTATTGATCACCTGATGTTTGTCTTTGGCTTGTTACTATTGATTGGGGTTGGGGCAGGGTGGCGATTAATTGGCACCATCACGGCGTTTACGCTGGGTCACAGTATTAGCCTGTCACTGGTGACGCTGGGTTTCTTAAGCTACTCAGTGCCGCTAGTGGAATTCACCATAGCTCTGAGTATTTTTATCTTGGCATTAGACCTTGCCCGCGGTGATAAAGGTGGATTATTTCGCCGTTATCCTTGGTGGCTGGCCGGTGGTTTTGGCCTGCTGCATGGTATGGGGTTTGCGGGGGCGTTAGCGGAGGTTGGTCTGCCTCAGGGTAGCGTGCCCTTGGCACTGCTATTTTTTAATATCGGCATAGAGCTGGGACAAATTGCTTTTATCCTACTGCTACTAGGTGCTTGGCAACTGGTTAAACGCCCGCTGTCAGGCTGGCAACAGCGGCTGTTGCCGGTGCCGGTTTATGCGTTGGGTGGGCTGTCGGCTATGTGGTGTATTGAGCGTGGGCTACTACTGCTACCCTAGGCCGGTTGAAGGTAATTCAGTCAATCGGAACAACCAGCCGGTTAATGTATTAGGTAAATTTGACATCCTGCTCTGCAGGAGCAAAAAAGAGAGAGGATTGTATGTTTAAGAAAATCGGTTTGAGCGTGATTGTTTTGTTACTTGTGGCTATTGGCTATGTCTGGATCAAATTTGTGTTTCCCTTACAGACATCAGCGGATAGAAATGGGCCAGCTACTGCAGGCCGTGATTACGCCTTGCAAGATGACAGTCGGTTAACCTTGCCCGCCCCACAAGCGGCCAATTATCAGGCTGCGCCTAATCCCGATATGAATCTCTATTGGGGTGAATTGCATGTGCATACTAGCGAAAGCTTTGATGCCGCTCTGTTTGGTAACACGCTGAACATTGAAGATGCCTACCGCTTTGCCAAAGGTGAGCCACTCACCGTTGCCGGTGGTGAAGTCATGCAGCTTAGCCGTCCACTAGACTTTGTGGCGATTACCGACCACGCGGAAGGTTTTGGCACTCGCACTCATTGTGATGAGCTAAATCTTTCTTTGAGCGAGCGCGTTGCCTGCTGGCTGGCCAACGAACCCAACCCGATGATTTTTCAACTCCTAACCTCCAAGATTCGAGGGGTAGCGGAACCTGGCGATCCATCAAAACCCGCCGGCGTCTACCAGTTGAAGACCCGCCAGCCTCCTAAATCCGGTTCTTTCCCAACCTGTAGATTTGGTGATGGTGCGTTTGAACGCTGCTATTCAAACGCCGCTTCCGATTGGGACCGTTATATCAATCTCGCTGACAAGTACTATGAGCCCGGCGAGTTAACTACGTTGATTGGCTATGAGTTCTCGCCGGGACTGCCCGAGCAGGGCAAGCATCACCGCAATATTATTTTCCGCTCCAATACGGTGCCTGAACGTGCTATTTCAAGTTTGGATGTGCCCAATGCCATTGAACTGTGGAAGGGACTTGAAGCCACTTGTTTTGAAGACTGTGATTTTTTGACCATACCTCATAATCCCAACAAAGCTTGGGGACTGATGTACTCGCGCTACACCTGGGATGGTCAAGAATATAACGAGGCCGACTGGCGCTTACGACAGCAGCGCGAACCACTGGCAGAAATATTCCAGGTGAAGGGCGCGCAGGAGTGCGCGCTCGGTGTCGGTGCTACGGATGAAGAATGCGCTTTTGAACAGGTGTTTGATCCCTGTCAGCCCGGTGAAACGACCGGCTGTGCCTTCGAGACGGGATTTGTCCGTCAGGGCTTGAAGGTAGGATTAGAGCTTGAGCGAGAGTTGGGCTTCAATCCGCTGCAAACTGGCTTTATAGCCGCCACCGACAGCCATAATTCTAACCCCGGTGATGTAGAGGAATGGGACTTTCCTGGTGCCGTCGGCGCAATAACCTCATCTTCAGCCCGACGCCTAAGGCCTTCTCCGGAAGCACAAGCGCCCTATAAAACAGCGATTAAATTTAATACCTCTGGGGGTCTTGCGGCGGTTTGGGCGCCTGAGAATACCCGTGAGGCAATATTTGATGCCTTAGCCCGTCGTGAAACCTACGCTACCTCGGGTCCGCGCATGGCGGTGCGGTTCTATGCTGGTTGGGATATTGATAAAGCCGCTGTCAACGACCCCAATGCGGTTCAGTCTTTAATGGCAGATGGAGTACCTATGGGTGGTGTGCTACGCACGAATATTTCAAAACAGACATCGCCCGGCTTTTTCGTTTGGGCGACCCGCGATCCAATGGATGCTCCTTTGCAGCGGGTGCAGATGGTCAAAGGCTGGATTGATACTGAGGGTCAAACCCAAGAAAAAGTTGTCGATATTGCCTGTGCTGATGGCTTGATTGTTGATCCGGCAACTGAGCGTTGTGCAGATAATGGTGCAACGGTTGATCTTGCCAGCTGCCAGTTTAGCGCTGGTTCCGGTGCCAATGAGTTAAAAACTCTATGGCATGACCCTGACTATGATCCAGCTCAGACTGCCTTCTACTATGTCCGTGCTCTGATGAACCCAACCTGTCGCTGGTCTACTTATGATGCTATCCGGCTTGGCAGGGAGCCAGACCCCCGTGTGCCTGCGACAATTCGCGAGCGGGCTTGGACTAGCCCAATCTGGCTTAACTCTGAAGGCTGACAGGACAGGCGCATTAAAAAGGAACCACGTGATTACCTAACGAGGAGGCTTGGATCACTTTAAAAAGTGACCGATTATGATTCCTAAATGTGATTGTTTGACACCATAATAAGAGCATAACCGAAACTCATGAACTGTTATTGGACCTGGGTTTTGCCTGATGTTTGATTTCATCAAACCCCATACTGGCTAGTAAGATCTTTATAAGATGTAAAACGATAAAAAGAGATATAACTTATGATCTATCGTACTTCACTGATTATCGTTTGCGTTCTGATCACCGCCTGCTCTGACGACCAGGCCCTGAAGGATAAACGTGCCCAGGCTCAAGAATACTATCGCACGACCAATACGGTTATCCCGCAAAATGATGAAATCATAAGTTTCCCAACAGTATCTAAACCCGATCATAATCGCCCCGCCCCTAACCTTGATCGCAATGCCTATTTTGGTGATTTACATGTGCACACAACGCTTTCCTTTGATGCGTCTGCTTTTGGTACCACCGCATCACCTGCCGATGCGTATCGCTATGCCCAGGGTGCGGCGATCAAGCATCCCAGTGGTTTTGAAGTACAGCTGGCACAACCCCTAGATTTCTATGCGGTTACCGATCATGGCGTATTTCTTGGTTTGATTAATGATGCCGCCGATACCGAGACAGATTTTTCGCAATACGAACTGGCCAAGCCGTATCACAATATTAATGAGTCGGTCGATGGTGGTATTTTAGATTTGGCCAAACGAAGCATGGTATTCGGCAACTTCATTAATGATGTGGTGGGGGGGCTTCTCGATGGTACTATCGATAATAGCGTCGTCAATAAGGTCAGTAAATCTGCCTGGTCGAAAACTATTGAAGCGGCCGATGAGGCCTATGTACCAGGTACCTTTACCACCTTTGCAGGCTATGAGTTCACTTCATCCACGTCGGAGCGAGAAGGATTGCATCGCAACGTTATTTTTCGTGGTACCGAACGCATACCGGCACTGCCTTTTACTCGTTTTAACAGCCTTAATCCTCAAGGCCTATGGGCTTGGATGGACAATATGCGTGAGCAGGGCGTAGAAAGTTTGGCAATACCACACAACAGCAATGGCTCTAATGGCGCCATGTTTATGTTTACCGACTGGGCGGGCAATGCCATTGATCAGGAATATGCTGACCTGCGCTCGCGCAATGAACCACTGGTTGAAATCACTCAGGTGAAAGGCACATCAGATACTCATCCATTGCTGTCAAAAAATGATGAGTGGGCTAATTTTGAGATCTTTCCTCTGCGCACCTCCACCAAAATATTCAGTGACCCACCGGGCAGCTATGTGCGAAATGCATGGCAACGCGGCCTATCCATGCAGGATCGAGGTGGCGGTAATCCCTATAAGTTTGGTGTGATTGGCGCCAGTGATACTCATACAGGCGCAGCTTCACTGGAAGAAGATAACTACTTTGGCAAAATCGGTTCGTTTGATAGCAACGCCGAAAAGCGTGGCTCGGTGCCAGCGAGCTTTCTCTATGGTACTTTAGTCAAACTAGCTACAGCGGACATGGTCCAGGAGATAGCCGATAAGACCTACCTTGATTTTTCAGGCTACCACTACTGGGGTGCGTCTGGTATTGCCGGAGTCTGGGCCGAAGAAAATACCCGCGAAGCGATTTACGATGCACTGCGTCGTAAGGAAACCTTTGCTACCAGCGGGACACGTATCAAAGTTCGATTTTTTGCTAGTTACGATCTCGCTGATGCTGAGTTGAATAGCCCAGATCTGATTAAAAACGCCTACCAAAGCGGCATCACCATGGGTGCCACCCTGCAAGCGAGCGGTGAGCGCCAACCCATATTTTTAACTTGGGCGGTAGCTGACCCCAATACCGCGCAATTACAGCGCGTACAAATTATTAAAGGCTGGCTTGAAGACGGCGAACATCAGGAGCAGGTTTACGACGTAGCCTGCGCCGACGGCTTAACCGTAGATCCACAAACTCATCGCTGCCCAGACAACGGCGCCCAGGTCAACCTAGATGACTGTTCAAGAACCGCAAATGTTGGCGCCGGAGAGCTTAAAGCACTGTGGCAAGACCCCAATTTTACGCCGGGACAAGAGGCCTTTTACTATGTGCGGGCCTTGGAAAATCCGGTGTGTCGATGGTCAACCTGGGACGCCATACGCGCTGGTCAACCACCGCGTCCAGACTTGCCAGCCACTATTCAAGAGCGCGCATGGTCATCGCCTATTTGGTACAGCGCCTCCAGTAACAATAACTTTGTAGACTAATAACCTTGAAAACAGCAACCACAAATAGCGGTAATCAATCCGTAGACGTTTTAATTATTGGCGCGGGTCTTTCGGGCATCGGTGGCGCCTGCCATTTGCGTCGCAACTGTCCTGATCGCAGTTTTATGATCTTAGAATCCCGGGAAGCCAGCGGTGGTACCTGGGATTTATTTCGTTACCCTGGTATTCGTTCCGATAGCGATATGTACACCTTCGGCTATGGGTTTAAACCATGGAGCGACAAATCGTCTATTGCAGACGGCCATAAGATACTGCGCTATATTCGCGAGGCCGCAGCGGAATATGATGTAGAGCAGCACATCCGTTACCAGCATAAAGTGTTGTCCGCCAACTGGTCATCGACTAACCAGCGCTGGCTGGTCACCGCTGAGCTAGGGGATACTGGCGAGCAGGTCACCATCGACTGCCAGTTTATTTTTAGTTGCAGTGGTTATTACGACTATGATCAGGGCTATACCCCGGAGTTTGCCGGTATTGATAAGTTTAAGGGCCAGGTCGTTCATGCTCAACATTGGCCCGAGAAATTGAATTATAAAGATAAGCGCGTTGTGGTTATTGGCAGCGGTGCTACTGCCGTCACCCTGGTGCCAACCATGTCCAAAGACACGGCCAGCCTAGTTATGTTGCAACGCTCACCGACCTATATTGCCAGCGTACCCAAAGAACAACCCCTTGCAGAGAAACTGCGCAAATGGCTGCCAGATCGCTGGGTTTTCCGCCTGACCCGCTGGAGCCGTGTATTTTTTCAGATTTATCTCTACCAGTTATCCCGCAAGAAGCCACAACAGCTTAAAAAACTTCTGCTTGGACGAGTGCGCCAGGAGATGGGTCCAGACTATGATGTGGATACCCATTTCACCCCAGACTATAACCCCTGGGATCAGCGTCTGTGCGCCGTACCTGATGGCGATCTTTTTGCTGCTATTCGCGAGGGACGTGCCGAGGTGGTGACTGATCATATTGATCACTTTAATAAAGAAGGCATCGAACTCAAATCTGGCCAACAGCTGGATGCCGATATCGTGGTGCTGGCGACTGGATTGAACCTCAAGTTTGCAGGCGGTGTTCAATATAGTGTTGATAATAGGGTTCTTGATTTCACTGAGCATTTTATCTTCCGGGGAATGATGTTTTCTGGATTGCCCAATATGGCGTTCACGGTTGGCTATACCAATTCATCCTGGACGCTCAAAGCCGATTTGACTGCAAAATATGTATCGCGATTGCTCAATAAAATGACACGCCGCGATTACACCAGTGTGACGCCTCGTCTAAAAGGCGAAGTTGAGGAAGTACCACTGCTCGATTTTGATGCGGGCTACGTGTTGCGTTCGCGGGAGAGCTTTCCTAAACAGGGTAACCGGCTGCCATGGAAGAACTATCAGAATTACATTCGAGACTTTATCGGGTTGAGCCTTGGTCGCCAGAATGATGACGAATTAGAGTTTCGCTAATGGTCCAGTCCTTATCCCAAAAAATCAGGCTTAAAAACTAACTATGTCGACCCTGTTGCTGGCTCTGCTATTTCTTTTTCTGGCCCTGCACAGCTATCGCGAATATTGGCGTCTGCGCACTTTGCCCCAGCTTCATCATGGCGAGTTTACGGGGGAGTTGATCAAAGTAGGCGCCACCTATATGGCTCGACGGCCAGCTCGCAACGGCTGTTTGCATTCAATTATTTGCTTTCCCGGTTTTTTGGAGGATATGCGTTATTTTCAGGATCTATATAAAGATGAAGATGCTGAACTGATTCTGGTAAATAACGCTAATTATCACTGTCCTTTTTTAAAGCAGGGAGTGATCACCAATGTCAGCAGGCTGGATTGGCCAGAAAATCCTTACCCAGTAGGCACCATCGAATACGATGCATTTTATCTGGGGCTCACGCTTCAGCGACTTGTCAGTGGCCGTGAAGTTTTTTTGCATGGTCATTCTCGTGGCGCTGCCGTGGTGTTAGAAACTGGCCGTCAGTACCCTGAGGTGACAGGCTCGAAGGAGCGCCCGATACGTGCTGTTCTCGAAGCCCCGGTGCTGCCGCAGGCTCGCACAGCGGGCAATGGTTCAGATCCGCTGCCATATCGCATCCGCTGTTATTTTTTGCCAATATTTTTTGGACGCATGCGCAATATCAGTACCGAGCGGCTACTTAAGCTGACTCTGATGCGTCCCACCAATAGGCTAAAAACGGAGCTCTTAAAATCCATCTTCAGTACCACCCGAAGCTATGCTACCTGTGTCATCAATTTTAAATCTATTGTTACTTGGCAGCGCGGCATGGGGTTTGAAGTTTATGATAATTTCCCTCTGCTAACCGTCATTGTTGGGGAGCGCGATACGACTTTAGACGGACCCAGTATGCTGGCTAGTGCAGAGCAGGGGCAGATGCGAAACCAGAGCTTATCGATTATTAAGACTGTGAATACCAATCACTTTATTAGCCTTGAACAGCCGGAAAGCATCCGCACCATTCTTAACTTACAGCAAAACTAAAAGAGCGCCAAACTATGAACTTTACCTCCGATCCCCGCTTCAACTTTGCTCGCCAGCAAATTGAGGCGATCAACACTGAACAATATTCATCGGTACTGGATCTATTTGAGAGGGCCTGCACTGAATTTTCCGACAGAACCGCGTTTACCTGCCTCGGTCAGGATATAACGTTTGCTGAAATAGATAAGATGTCAGCCAGTTTTGCGGCCTATCTGAGTGGTGATGGAGGGTTACAGTCTGGCGATCGCGTAGCCATACAACTGCCTAATCTGATTCAGTATCCGATAGTTGCCTGGGGAATTTTGCGCGCTGGTTTGGTGCTGGTAAATACTAATCCGCTCTACACCGAAAGAGAGTTGCGCCACCAATTTCAAGATAGCGGTGCCAAAGCAGTAGTGCTGCTAAGTGATTTTGTTACCGCGGCGGAAAAGGTTATTCCCGATACTGATATCAAACTGGTAATTGCCACCCATGCGCTTGATATGATGGAGCCGCAGCCAGCGCCTGTCCATAATTTGGATAAATCTATTAAGCTGCTTACCCTACCAACAGCGATTTCTCTCGGTGATGGCAAGGACTCAGGTGGGGGGTTATCAACGGTTCGTCCCTCATTAAATGATCTGGCTGTTCTTCAATATACCGGCGGTACAACGGGCGTTGCCAAGGGTGCCATGCTGAGCCATGGTAATATTATTTCCTGTGTAGCTCAGGGTCGCAATCACTTTGCAGAGCATAATAACGAAAGCGAAACCCGCCTGCTGATCGCACCATTGCCGATCTATCATATATTCGGGTTTACCCTATATCTTTGCGGCAACTTTGCGTCTGGTGGTCGCTCGGTATTAATTCCCAACCCACGAGACCTCGATGGTCTGCTAGATGTGATGGGTTCTTTTCCATTCACTGAATTTGCCGCGGTTAACACCATGCTAGTGGGTCTGATGGCAAACGAAAAGTTTGATGCCGTAGACTGGTCAAATCTCAAGTGGACTATTGCTGGTGGTGCTGCACTGGTGCCAGATGTGGCTGAAGAATGGGAGTGGCGAACGGATTCCAAGCTTATTGAGGGCTATGGTCTGTCTGAAACCACAGCCAACCTAACCCTGAATTCCCCCGCAACCCGCCGCATTGGCAGTGCCGGTCAAGCCGTGGGCTTTCAGGAAATAAAATTAATGGATGGCTCAGGGGTGCAGGTAGCAGACGGCGAAGAGGGTGAACTCTGGGTGCGCGGACCTCAGGTGATGATGGGTTACTGGGAGCGTCCGGAAGCGACTGATCAGGCAATCGATGCCGAAGGTTTTTTCAAAACCGGTGATGTTGTTGTAAGGCTTGATAATGGCTTCTATAAAATCGTTGATCGGATCAAGGATATGATTCTGGTGTCTGGTTTTAATGTTTATCCCAATGAAATAGAGCATGTGATAACGAGCCATCCCAATGTACTTGAATGCGCTGTTGTGGGCGTTGTGGATGATCGTACGGGGGAAGCGGTAAAAACGTTTGTGGTACGCAGAAATAGTGATTTAACAGAGACTGCGCTGAGAGAATTTTGCCGCACGGATCTCACGGCTTACAAGGTGCCCAAACATATTGAGTTCCGCGATGAGCTGCCCAAATCTAATGTGGGTAAAATTTTACGGCGCGAATTACGCTAAGTTAATACATGAAATTATCCGTGGAGAAATAACATGATAAAAGTGAAATGCTACAGGTGTGTTTGTGTCCTTAGTATGGTCGTACTGGCAGCGGTGGCCTGTTCGCCTAATTCTACTTCACCAAGAACTGAGCTTGATGATCAACCCACACGAATGGTCAGTGCTTTCTTTGGTTTAGATAATGAAATTCAGACATTAAGATTCAAAGGCGCCGACGGCATGCCTGTGACATTCTCCAAACGAGTGGCTGATCCCGATTCTCTCGAGCCTGAGATGTTTACTGTGATCAGTCGCTCAGGAAAACGTGTGCACCCTTTACGGGTCACCACGCGCCCAGCAAACGCAGCGTCCAAGCGACATACCGTTTTGCTTATTGGTGAATTTGGCAATGAGCCTGAGGACCCGCCGGTAAAAGTAGAAGTGACCGGCCAATTGATTCTTGCTGGAGGTGATAATGCGCAGGGTTTGTCAGCCCAAGTGACACCTTTAGAAGACGGCCCATCACTGGTGTTGGCGTATGCCGTTAGTCCAAAAGATTTCGCTGAGGATTTTCCACCAGAGACTAAGCAGATTGTTGTTGCGGTGTGGAATGGTGGTGTGGAGCCTATGGGGGGGGTTACCGACGAAGACCATCGCCTCGGATATTCTGTTGAAACCGAAAATGGGTCTTCCCCACAACCTATTGGTGTTGGCGATATAGGCGGTGATAACTACGAGTATCTCTATTTGGACACTGAATCGACAGCGCTGCGTGTGAGTATGAAAAGTAATCTGCTGATGGACCCTCGCTTAGATGGGAATCCGGCCACGAGTATTGAGGTTGCAGGTGCGAGTGTTTTGAATGGTAAATAAGGCTGTAATTTGCCAATGCTGTAGTACTTATAAACAGTAAACCTATAAGAACAATTCGAGTTACTTTCATCCGGTACTTCATTTCATTGACTAAGCGAAGCTACCTAGCCGGGCTATGAGTTCTTGTGCCATAGATCATCCATTGTGATTTCATAATTCAATCCTAATTGTCTTCAGCTGCAGGTAACCAAACAACATCGTTAATATATAATCTGCTGGCCTGCGCATTCTTTTTTTAAATACGACTATCTCAATGATATGTGAGACCACTAGAGCGATACCGAGCGCCTGAAACACAATAGGGAATGGCACTTGCGAAGGCTCTATCACCGAAGCCACAATGAACAACCAAACAATAGATACTATTACCTTTCCAATCTTTAAGCGTTGACTTAACTTCATCCTACATACTCCAATTATTACTGTTGGCACGTTGTCCTACCTAATCTACCGCCTTAGTAGATCAAGTTTCGTGTTTGTGTGGCAGTTCAGTCTGATGACAGCATGGCCTCAACACCCGTGCCCTCAAGCAAGGTATCAACTCTGGCGCGGTCCGATTCACTAAGGGCTTGATAATACTCGTTAGTCCAACGCAAACATTTAGCTTGATAAGGAAAAGACTGCTGGGTCCAAACGGCACCATCAATTTTTGCTTCCCAACTTTTTTCACCAGCCATAACCGCTTTAACATTTGCCAACTGAGCCGGAGCATACATGGACCCAATCTCGCTAAGCAAACCCCGTAAACTATCCGCTTGGTCTTCCAAGATGAGCCAGTCTTTCTCGGTGGGCTCTAACCCGCTTTGATCACGCATAAGATCTACCCAAGCCACGGTGCGTGGAGACACTTCAGAGGCAATGGCTCTGGAGGTTGGATCAAATCCCACTAACTGACTTAATTGACCATAAAGGCCAAAATCCCCAGCGGCGGGACGATTACCCAGCATAAAGTTCTGATTGGCTAGATGGTTTTCCATGGCAAGCAAAAAGCGACGATAGCTAGTATCAATCACCGGTGCTGTGGTGTCATTGGAACCTACCACGTACAAGCGACTGACCTGACGCTCTTCAACCCAGTTTTTGAACTCTTTATGGGTGTCTTTTGGCATGCTGACATTCATACTCAGCGGTAATAAGGTAGCCGCATTACCGGCGTCTAATTTTTTGTGCCAGCGAAAATGGAACATATATTTGGTGCACCACTCGTCAGCAAAGTCCTCTATCAAGTAATCGACAAAAGCCAGCGCAGGATCGGTTGGTAACACCGAGCGGCCGCTATGGGTATCCTCTAAACGGCGGATAATTGGGGTGGAATCACAAACAGCCTTGGTATTCCCATCTTCTTGAAAAAAGAACGTTGGCTCAAATATTGGTTTAGGCTTTTCTACCCCAATGGCATCACAAGTCTCTGACGGTATGCCCCAGTTAATAGCATAGGGCACGCGTCGGTAGCGCATTAACGCCACCATTTTTTGCGTGTAAGGTGATCCTGTTCCACCGACTAACTGAATCGGTTCGCGATATGTCATTGGCTTCTCCTCGCTCATTGAGCTTGCTTCTGTGTTTGCTGTTTCGCTATAGCCCGCCCACAAAGCCAGCAATGCAGCGCTCCCCAGAAGCCCAAAATGGTAAAGGAGGCCAGCGCGACTCCTAAAGCATCATCACCATATCGGGGGCTCAGTAGATCACTGAGCATTCCTACCAGCAGTGGTCCCAGACCCAGACCGACAAGATTGATACACAGCATCTGGATGGCGGAGGATACAGCGCGCATATTGACTGGCGACAGGGTTTGCACCATGGCTAAGATTGGACCCATAAAATAATTAGCGGCAAAGGCTGGGACAATAAAAAATAGCATAGCGATGGTCAGGCTGTCAGCCAATAGGCCCAACATAAACAACGGCATAGAGATGAACGGAACGATGGTCAGCATCCACAGGCCGTGCTGGAACCCACGCAAGGAAAGGCGATCGAACCACTTGCCAGCGACTAGAGCGCCAATTGCCCCCAGTATGCCGAACACGCCTGCCATCATCATCCCGGTCTCAGACTGGCTGAGGTCATGGGTTCGCATAAAGAAGGTCGGTAACCACTGAGTGATACCGTAGGACATCATTGCCGCTATTGTCGCTCCCGCGACCAGGTGTCTCATAGCGGGGTTGGCCCACATGATAGCTGCGGTTGTAAGTATCGGGGGTGGCGGCGGAGGCGTTTCCGCCTCAAAGTTTCCTCTGCCAGGTTCTTTTAGTAATCTGGCCATAACAGCTGCCAATAAAAGTCCCGGAAGACCTACGGCTATCAGGGCGATGCGCCAGCCGTAGGCTTCGGCAATAAAACCGCCGCCAACAAAGCCCAGAATCATGCCAAAACTGCCCCCCAGCATTAATGTGGCCATGGCAAATCCCCGGCGATGGGGGGGGAAATAATCAGCGATAATCGAGTGGCTGGCCGGATTTACGCCTGCCTCGCCAATACCTACGCAGATACGCAGTAGCAGAAGACTAATAAAGCCTGCAGCGAGGCCGCTGAATGCCGTCATCAATGAGAAAATAACTAGGCTGACTATAATGATTTTTTTGCGACTGTATTGGTCTGCCAAGCGAGCAATAGGCAGGCCTATGGTCGCGTAAAATAGAGCGAACGAAATGCCCCCTAATAACCCCAGTTGGGTGTCGCTTAAACCAAACTCAGCTTTTATATCTGGAAACAGGATCGACAGAATCATTCGATCGCTAATCGACAGAGTGTAGACCAACAGTAGCAGAACTAGAGTGGTGCGGTGGCCCGCCAGAGGTTGAGTGCCTGTGTGATTGTTCATTATTGCTCCTATCTCAGGTAAGGAGTTGCATAGCTAACGGCAAACAGTTTTATGCACCAGATTTTTGATGAATTAAATTAAATGGCTGGAAGATAACGTTTAAGCTTCCACGATATTCTTTCCCGAAAATGTGGAATAATCATGTGTCTGCCTCTGCTTGAATCCCTATAAAAATGGACAAACTCAAATCGCTGGCAGCATCGGTGATAACAATAGGCGCCACTTTTACCCCTTTTATTTTTCTAAGTTATTTCTTTTTTAGAGTGTCTCGTCGACTTATTGTAATTCGCTATCGGGCAAATTTTAATGTAGATGAATTCCTTTTTACTTTGAAGATCATAATCGGCCAATCCTGGGGTTATTTGGCAGCATGATTCAGCTCTTGTCTGAAAATGATTTGCTTGAAAAGGGTGATATGACTTAATCTATTATAATTAACTCTCGGGGCGATCTTGGTGGTATAGATTTATGTTCCAAAAGCTTTTATCAGTCACTATATTATTTTACTTGGGATTAGTTAGCAGCCAAGCTGCAGCCTGTGGAAACCACTTTTATCTCAATCCTGATAACTTTGGAGTGATAAGGGGTGCCGCCATCAGATTGGCGGGGCTAGCACCTCCTGAATCTGTTTTTAAACTCAAGCACCCACCAGTAACAAAAGCGATTCTGGGTGAAAACTCAGAAATTACTATTGAATATGAGCGTCCCTGGCGCTCCAAAAATGTTCATATTCAACTCAAAAGCACCAGCGGCATTAAGTTAAATGATAAATCTATTGCATTGGACGACTTTGATGGCTCAATTAGAATACGTTACTCACTAGAGACAGCCGGCTTCAATAGCATCACTATTCAGGTGAATGGTGAGCATAAAGGCCAGAGCATTTTTAGCCGCAGAGTGATTTATGTTCAGGCGAAAAAGACCTCAAGCGAAGCCAATAACCTGCAAGCCAGCGTCCGATAGGCAGGCGCTCAAAACGTAATTAGCAAGCTCTGTCCGCCTTTATCTCTGCAAACATCAATCGCCTTCTCACCTCGCCTTCTGTAGACGATACTCGCTCGGCGTTGTGCCATTCCAACGCATGAATGCTCGTCGAAAATTGACCGTCTCTGAATAGCTCAGCAGATGGGCTATCTCGGCAACGGTCAAATCAGTTTTGGCTAAATACTCTGTGGCGAGCAGATCCCTAACCTCTTCGAATAATGTCCTAAAACTGACCGACTCTGCATTTAGTCTTCGCCTCAGACTGCGTTCACTCATATTTAGACGTGCCGCTACCTGATTAATATCGAAGAAGTCACCGGCGGACTGGAGCAGTAAGCGTCTTACCTCGGTTGTTACCTTCTCGCCAGTAGTGAGGCTGCGTAACATTCCCTCACACTGCTGATGAAAAACCACATGATCCGATACATTGGCCGTTTTAACCGGAGTATCGAGAATATGTTCAGGTAGAAATAATTGATTACGTTCCGCGCCAAAGATAACTTTTATGTCAAACAATGACTGATAGTACGCACTATCAGGGGGCTCGGAATATATAAGCTGTAACTCCGCTCCTTTTAATCGGCTTCGATAAAGAGAGTTGCCAATCAAGCTCATTTGCGAAAAGGAAAGTTCAGCAATAAGCCGCTGTTGCGCTGGCGTTCCCTTGGTCAGGTTATGCCATAACCATAGGCCGCCGTTATGATTCTCTGATTCCCAATGCGGTTTAAAAAATACTTTGCCATAACGCAATAAAAGTTCAATGGACTCTCTTAAATTGGCACAGCTCATTATGGCAAAGCCAAAAGTGCCATAGCTGTCAATGCCGACCTGTTGACCCAGCCGTATCCCCAGATAGGGGTCATTGATAAGTTCTGCTGCGGTCGATAATAATATAACCGCCTCAATGCTTGAAAATATGCTGCTATCCGAGGCGGATAAGCCATTGATACGGGCCTGGTGAAGCAGTTGCTCCTGTGTAATCCCTGCCTTAGTGATCAGAGATAATAGTTGATTAAAAAGATCTTGCTGAAGTCTTATTTCACTCATTTTTTCACTCGCAATATTTAGCTATTCACAGTGTAAAAAACCATGGCTGAATATGATTCCCTTTGATATGGCGCTAGTACTATACTCGAGCTCAGCAGAATTTTAAAAGCATCATTTATCTAATTGTCAGCATAACGTTGTGTAAGGTAGTGAGCATGAAAAGAGGCGCTTTGAAAATGAACAGGCGAAAAATAATTAGTCTGTTACTGATCGGAATTGCTGGAGTTGTTTTGTTTAAAACATTGGGTGATGACGCGTGTCTCCACAACCCCAAGGTTTTTGGGCCACCCGAAAAAACCCAGTGGAAGCCTGTTGGGCCCCGTGTAGCGGGACAGCATAGCTACGATATTATCCCCGAGCCGGATACCTGGAGCGCCATACATGTTAATGGAGCCAATTCGGATGCTGTCTGGGGTGTTGCCGCGCCCATGTTTGAACTCGACTGGGTGGCAGAGCCTGGGTACTTTGTAGGTAATGGCCCGCTGTTTGATAACCAAGGCAATCTCTACTTTAGCCCGCAGTTCTACCATGGTGAGCGCGTGGTGCTGGTGTCACTCGATGGCAAAACCGGTGAGCGACGCTGGACGATACCCGCTGACAGCGATATACAGGCAAGCAGCCCCGCCTTCATTTTGAATGACCCGGAAAACCCTGGGTCGCAAATTATTTATATCATTGGCTATAACCGCCTTATGGCTCTACGGCCGGACGGTTCTATGATCTGGAGTAAAGATACGGGTCTCAGTATTCCCGTTTCGGAACTGAGCAATAAAGCACAGGGCAAATTTCATAGTTTCAATTATCACCCAGCGACAGATTCACTTATCTCCATAACCAAAGCCGGGGCATTGTTTGCATTCAGCCGCAAGAGCGGAGAACTGATAGCCCCTATCGGACAAATACCCGGCGCGCCAGCCATCAGCGGCAACGGCACGAAGATCCCCGATTTTATCCTTAACAAAGTCGACCCGCTAATGGACGAAGCCTTTGGCAAAACCGACGAAGGCTTGAGCTTATTTTCATCCGCCGTTAATTATATCTACGGTGGCGGCGGCATTGTGACTAACTTTTTCAGTATCGATGCCGATAGTAGCCGCATCTATATGGCCGCTACTGCGGATGATGCGGTTGATGGTACAGAAGATGGTAGGTCTGAACTCGGCGCTATTTATGCCCTCGACCTGGTCGATGACGGCAACGGCGGTTTCAAATTTCAAGTATTAAATCATAAGACATTTAAGGGCGGCACTGGATCAACTCCGGCGCTCAGCGCAGACGGTCAGCGCCTGTATGTATCGGATAACGAGGGCCATGTTATCGCGCTGGATACTGAACTAGCTGAAGTGTGGCGGTTGGATGTGGGCGAGCCATTGGTGGGTTCGATCACGGTGTCAGCGGATAACGACGAGCTTTACGTCGTCACTGCAAGCGACGTGATTCAGTTGATCGACAACGGAGATCAGGGGAGTAGAGCCTGGACTGCTGAACTTACGGGCTTTGATGGTTATGCGAATGTCGATGTGCAATCTAACGGCTTGACCGCAACGGTAACCGCCAACGGTGTGGTTATTATGATCGGTGGTGGCAAAAAATTGTTCGGCAAGACCCTTATGCTGCATGTGGGTATGGGGCTGTTAGATCGAGAAACAGGGAAGTTACGCTACTTTACCGAAGGACGTGAAGACTCACTGGCAATGAGCGTTGTTGCTGCGGATGGCAGTATCTATGTTGCCCACTCACCCTTACGACGCGCCGTGGGTAAAGCTATGTACCCCGAATTAACGCCGGATGTGACCGGTGGTATCGCGCGCTTTAAACCGATTCGTTTGGATCTGTTAGCGCGGGACGCTATCTGCGCTGCCGAGGCCCGCGGCGCCAATGCCAGCACCCTTAATCAGACCACAGAACTGGCAGCCATTAATACCGATATCCGGCAAATAAAAGTATTGGTCAAGCAGGCTGATGACGCCATCATTAAGGCTGTCAGCGATGGTGATATGACTGCTGAGGATGCTACGAGGTTGGACAATCTTCTGGCACAAAGCGCGACCAATTTGACCCCGATGGGCTTAACGCAATCGGTTGCGCATCTGGCTGAGGCCTGTGCGATTTTCGATTAATAAGTGATTCTATTTATATCGAGAGGGAATCTACAGCTAATGCGGGTGCTACCGAGCCATGCAGTTCGATTGATTTCAAGCGTCGCTCCGTCATTATTGCCTTATGATATCCCCTTCGGAGCTAAATTAGTTGTCCTGCTTAGGGAGCCTCTGATCATGGCGGTACTTATTTGGCGTCATATCGTTCCAGCGCACAAAGGCGCGGCGAAAGCTAACAGGTTCGCTGTAGTTTAATAACGAGGCGATCTCCGCAATAGTGAGTTCAGTCGCTGCGAGGTATTGACGTGCCAAGATATTTCTTACCTCATCGCATATCACGCGAAAATTAGTACCTTCATTTCTGAGACGACGTCTGAGTGTGCTCTCACTCACATACAGTGTTTTAGCGATATGATTGATATCAGGGAATTCGCCACCAGCCTGAATTAACATTCGCCTTATAGCAGCAGAGAAATTCTCTATCCTGTTTAGTCCGCGCAACAAATCCTCACATTGCTGTTGAAAAATCACGTGTGCCACCGGGTTAGAAGAAGTAATTTTGGACTTAATGATACTTTTAGATACTACTAATTCACTATGACTTTGGTTGAACTTAGTGGGCACGCTAAGGATGGCCTTATAGGCCTGCAGGCTGCTCGCATCATCATGACTGAAGCGAAGTTCACTCTGGTTGGTCACACGATTAGTAAGAATTTGGGCAATCCGTACTATTTGGGAAAACACCAATTCAGTAAGGAGTCTTTTCTGCAGTGGATTGCCTATCTCAATGTAGGTGCGCAGAATAATATCCTCATCTGACTCCAAGGTTTGAAAGGATAACCCTGGGCCAGTAATGGATTGGTAGCGGAGTAAAAGCTTGAGTGCCTCCTGTAGGGTAGCGCAACTCATCAACGCAAAACCAAAGGTGCCCAGATTAGTTATATCGGTTCTTTGTCCGAGACGAATCATCAATGTAGGGTCATTGGTTAGAGCGACTGCAGCCTGAAGCAGATTAGGGATTTTAGCTCGCTCTATGGTTTGCGTTTCTCGACCTTTAAATGTGCCGAGCTCGGGCAACTCAAAAAGCTGCTGTGAAGAGATGCCTTGCTCTGCCAAGATCATGAGCAGCTGTTCGAATAGATGATTATGTATCGGTTGGTTGGTCACCACATTGGCCTAATTTATCAAGTTTAATTGGTCTCAAGCGCCTGAGACCTTAACATGGTTGAACGAAAATATCCCTAAGCTTGACTGAAAATATCCCTGCTATTAAGAGATAAGGTGATATCGTGATCGCAATATAAACGAGGAGAGCCCTATGACTGCAATAAACTTAGAATCCACAATGCCGAATGATCTTTCTATTGAGGTTAGAAATATGACATTTGAGCTGGAGAAGATTCTGGCGACTGATTGGGCAGATAATGACCCATTTTTAACTGCGTTTTTTAATGCCATGAGCATTAGTTTTCCATCAGGCGAGCGAAATTTTATTGACTCTGTTCGAGCTTACGAAGACCGTATCACGGATCCAAAGTTAGCCAGCGAAGTTAAAGACTTTTACCAGCAAGAGGCCATACACAGCCGAGAGCATCGAAAATATAATAGGCTGCTATGCCAACAACGAGGCTATGATTTAGCTAAGCTGGAGAGAGTTTTTCTGAACCGACTTGAGAGTGCAAAAAAGAATCCACGGTACACTCCTCGTGTCAATCTGGCTGCAACTGTGTCAGCAGAGCATTTCACTGCCACCTTTGGTGAAAATCTGTTAGAAGAGCGTTTAATAAAAAGTATGCCTAAGCCTATAGCTGAGCTTTGGCAGTGGCATTCGCTTGAAGAGCTTGAGCACAAATCTGTGGCATTCGATGTCTACAATCAAATTGGCGGCAGTTATAAAATGCGGGCGAGCATGATGCGCTTTGTAATTTTCTTTCTGTTCAAAGATTTTTTTTCGGTGGCTGTTAAAATGCTGCGTCATGATAAGCAACTTTGGAAGTGGAAAACCTTTAAAAGTTTCTCTAAATTCCTGTTTTCAAAAGACGGTTTTATTAGAGCTCATATCCCTGCCTATAAAGCTTTTTTCCAGCAAGATTTTCATCCCT
>Ga0233432_10000652_pt1 | contig 33251 bp, 28 predicted proteins | sample SI_122_August201_6_FD_179870 | JGI IMG/M metagenome (GOLD analysis project Ga0233432, IMG submission 179870) | Seawater microbial communities from Saanich Inlet, British Columbia, Canada - SI_122_August2016_10_MG | ecosystem: Environmental > Aquatic > Marine > Inlet | place: Canada: British... | reverse complement strand
ACAGTGCCATTAATAGTCTGCTCAATAGCTTCCATGGAGAAGTTAGTGTGTCTGCGGTAGACAACCTTGAAGAAAGTAATCTGCGGGTTACCCGTAAGGTAAATATCCTGAGCGCCATAAGCAACAAGCTGCATTAATCCACCTCCCATATTATTTTATACCTTAATATAGAAAAAAATTTTGGGGAAATTAAACTAATTAATTTTTCCGCTTGTTATATTTACGTTTAAGTTTATTTTTAAATTTAAATTTTTAATGAATCTTAAATAATATTTATTTTTTATATTATTTATTATTTATATTAAAAAAGTTATCTTAGAAAATAGAGATAAAATATATTAGTTTAGTATGAAATTTAATTTATACTTTAGTTAGAATACTTTAGTTAGAAATTTAATTGCTGTATGCTAAGCCACCCATACCAGACATGATACGGAGAACATTGTAGTTGACGGCAAATACCTTAATAGAACCAGTGCTGGCACCGAAATCTTGATCAGATTCTAATTTGGCATTATCAATACGAGAGAAGTTACAGGTTCCCGAGGGTTGGTGCTCTTCGGGTTTGAGTGCAAAGGAGTAACAGTAAATTTCGGATGTATTTGCGCCATCACCTGCAATTAGAGTTGGAAGTTCTTCTACTAATAAATTAATGTATGCTTCGCCTGTTCCAGCTGCCAAATTCCCAGTAGTTGCCTGAATACCAACATAACTATCCGAAGGAATTATAGCGTTAAAATCTGATACTTGAGCAAGAGAGACATCAGCAACCGCATTGAGAGCGATATTCCCTGTTGCAGTTACTTTGCTCACACTTACATCAAGAAGGCCTGAAGCCAAAGTAGTTCCGTGGTTAATTACTGCAACTGAAGAACCCGACGCCTCAGAGACGTTAATATTACCACCAACTAATCGACTTGTTCTATCCATTTTATGGAAAACTTGATGGTCAACCCCGGCCCCAGCGGTTTGAGCTAAAGGCATCCAGTATTTATTAATTTCCTTTCTAGTTGACGCCGGAAGATGCGTATGATGCTGGTATACTTGAACATCTCTAAAATATTTAGCATCGCGATATGCCATGCGATCATGACCATTTAATACTAATTTAACTTGGCATTCGCCCTGACCATCAGAAGGTGTATAAGCAGCGGCAGTAGTACTGGCAGTAGCCCGAAGTGGTGCAAATTGACATCCAGCACCAGAACCACCACTGTCACCTGCATTTACCCATATTAATTCTTTAACTGGATGATTAAAGTTTAGTTTAATAGATTTCTTATCCGCCGAATCAACTTGTCTCTGAACTTGTTCAATGAGATATTCATGAGATACTTGAGCAAATCTACGTCTTTCATCCGTATCGAGGTAAATATAATCACACCATAAAGAAACTTTAGTACTGTCGGGTAATGTTCCATATGTTACTCTAAATTTAACTTCGTGGTACTGAAGAGCAATCAATGGTAAAGCGAGACCTGGATTACGACAGAACCAGAAGTTTAATGGATAATAACATCCCGAGTTTGCACCATCCGCTGATCCAGAATTTTCGATCAGCATTGATCGCAGACCATCTCTTTTACTTGCTGGAGTAGTTAAATCCCACCAGATTGCATTCCAATCACCGTGTTGACGGTCAATAAGTTGGCCACCAATCTCTAATTCAACATTATCAACTAAATCATAGACTTCACCTTCTTGAAGGCCAAAAATCCCTTCCTTAAATAATAAATAACTACAATGTACTAAATCACCATTACGAGATACAGTTGCCGTTTGTGTACTGGAAGATGAAGCGGAACCATTAAAAGTCTGTTGAATAGCCTCCATAGAGAAGTTCGTGTGTCTGCGGTAGACGACCTTGAAGAAAGTAATCTGCGGGTTACCCGTAAGATAGATATCCTGAGCGCCATAAGCAACAAGCTGCATTAATCCACCTCCCATATTATTTTATACCCTAGTTTAGAAAAAAATTTTAATGAATTAAAACACATTAAAATTTTAGATAAAAAATATATTATATTTCATGAATACCTTAAGCCCTAAATAAAAATGAAAATAATAAAACTATCATAATAGCCTCATAGAAAGTGATTGGTCTAAAACGACTCGTATCTCCACCAGTATTTTCTACTATTTTAGGCCACATCATATTATATGTTACTTGAACGATATAAGATCTTAATAGTAATATGAGTATCACCATAACACTTAACTGTATGATATTTTCAAGTTTCGGTTCTTTTAAAACTTTTTGTAACTTTAATCCTCCTCCAATCATTTTATATTTATTTTAGATAATTTTATTTTAAAAACAGTTTCTCAGTTTCTTTAGAGTCCATCTCTAAATCTAATACTTGTTTCACTGGATTCATAATTTGATTTGTAATATAAAATTCATAATCTAATGATAATTTTTTATCTTTGATATAATCAACATGTTCAATTCTATCACCTTGTTTAACATTTCTTAATCTAGGTTGTCCCTTACGAGAACCACTCTTATATGGATTTTCATAATCATACAGAATATCATCTGTTAATTGAATATAAGCATAAGGAATCCTATCATTTGATTTAGGTTTATTACCAGGATCACGTATAGCCATTCTATCGGCTAATACTTTGTGAGCAATACTTTGTGGATTTTTATAATATCCTCTTAATGATTTTGTAATTACAAAATATCGTAAAGAAAATTCAGCATTTCTAACTTCTAAAAGAGTTTGCTTTAACCACTCTAAAGCAGAATTAAAATCTTTTTCTATCATAATTTTCTCAATGACATTTCCAAAGACATGTTTCACAATTGGAGCATTATCGCGCCTCTTAAGAACAATACCCATTGAAGTGCGTTTACATTCTTCGGTACTATATTCATATTTATCTCCTGTATATCTTTTCTTAGATATAAGAATAAAAGGCCAGAATGTTTTCTCATATTCTAAATCTTGAGGATGACATAAGAGTGGTTCTTCTTCTACTATCTCTTCATCACCATCAGCATCTTCTAGCTTTAAAATACCCTTTGTAATATATTCACCTGCTTCTTGACCACATTCTATACAATGCTTTAATGCTTCTTTGCCTTCTAGTAGTTTACCATCCTTATAACGACTAAATTTTACAAAGACAGAGTCTGTATCTCCATAAACAACATCGGGTTCTGGATATCCTTTCTTTTCTGCCCATAATTTAACTCCCCTTGAAGCATCATCAATACGAGATCTACCTATGCTTGTCGTACAAGCAGCTAAACTCATTTTGAAAACGGTGCTTGTTTTTGCTCCTAATTGACCATATACTGAATTCGCTGTAACTTTATAAGCCAATTGAAGACCATCTAAGACCTTCTTTTTAAATTCATCATCAGTTTTCTTAATTAATCCTCTGGTTCTTTTTCTCGCATCAAGAAGATGTTGTAACACTGCTGGGATAATACCCATTTCTTTTTCACCTTCTTGAAACATTCCTTTACTCTTCATATATTCAGGTTTCATGAAATAACATGTTGTTTGAGTTCCGGCATCTATCTTTTCAATAGTATCACCTTTACCCTTATTTCGATAAATCCAATCTTGATATTTAATTGTATAATAATTTTCTTCACCAATATCTTCTAAAAGATCTGGATCTTCAATAAGAGTTTCATGTGAAATATTTTTCTCGATAATTGAAGAAGGATAAAGTGAAGCATAGTCTAAAACAGATACAGGATCATCAAGATAAATACCCGGTGTAGGATCTAATACAATTGCTCCTTCATAACCTTCAATACCATTTTCTGCTTGTATTTTAATACGTTTTAACCATTCATCATATTCCCATTCTTTACCATATTTTTCATCTTCTTTCATTTTTTCAATAATAACTTTATCGGTTAAACCATTCCTATACATCTTGATATAATCATTGAGTCTTGGGATTTTCATTAATTCTGGGATTTTAGTATTTCTTTCAGCACATACACGAGATACAACTGAAGTTACTTTTACTCCTTGTCCTCTTAAGAAGATATAAGAAGCCGGAACATAAGATACATTCGCCATACCAAGATTATTCGGAATAATATCTAGTAACATGAGTAGATGAATACATAATTCACAATCCTGAACACAATACTTAGCGACTTCTGCTCTCCCAGAAGGACCACCTTCTTTATGCTTATCAAAGATATCTTGGGGTGAAATATCATCCTTGTTTAAGCACCATTCAACTTTATGATATTCGCTTAAATCAATCTTCAAATTATCTTGTAGAATGAGAGTTTTAGGTTCAACTCTTAGAATCTTAAATTTCTTACCATCTTCAAATAATTCTTCACCAATATTATTATGAGTTCTAAATGAGACATAATCTCCATTTTTAAGATGACCTGTATCTGAAACAGAGACTGTTTTATCAATGATAGATTTTAGTTTACCACGCATGAAATGAGCGGCAACATTATCAAGTTTATAAGATTCAAGATTATGACCTTTTTGGACTTCTTTTTGAATATCAAATAAGATACGACCATCCATTACAATATAATTTAAGGTATTGTCACCTAGAGCAGAAGAACTAAGCTTTTGAGTTTTCATAATACACTTTTTAGAATAATGATCTTTTGCTTTCCATTGTCTACTATCCATTTTACCAAAATTTAAGAATTCTTTCATAGGACATCCTTTGACATGATAATAATCGGTACATTTATCATGACATGGGAATAAAACACTTGCTCTGTCATAGATATATTTAAAATCGAATCCAAAGATATTATATCCTGTAATAAAATCTGGATCCATCTTCTTAATGATATTCCTCCAACCAAGTAGTAAGTCTTTTTCTGTATCACATTTTTGGACAGTGATACCTTCTAAATCATCACAAATTTCATTTGTATTTAATCCTTCTTTGTTTCCGATAACTAAAATATGACGAAATGTTTCGTCTTTACTGTAATCATAAAATACAGTCCCAATTTGAATAATAGGATCACCTAAATGAATAATATTTTCATCTTTAAACTCTTCTTCAATGATATCGCAAATCGCTTTGATTGAAGCATCCCTTTCTTTACTCTTTAGAGATGTATTCTTGATATCATCTGTAATCTTATTTCTCTTATTACCTGTTTCATCTGGTTCATCATTCATAATTTTATAAACAATATTTTCAATAATTTCTTTCGTTGGTAGTTTATTAAGACTGATACTATTAATATCAATTAAATTAAGTTTGGATTCTGTAAGATTGGTCTTGTCTCTGAGAAAACCGTAAGTAAATAGTTGTGTAAGATTTATTTCAAGTTTTGTATTATATATATTCCCAATCTTCTTTAAAAGATTCTGATAACTATCAAATATTTCGGAAGAGAATTTCTTGTAATTCTTGATTGCCATTGGAAAATCACCATGTAAACTATCGCATTCAATATCAAAACTAGCTACCCGATAGTTACTTGGTTTATCATTTTCATGTTTTGAGATCTCTTTGTATGATGTCGTATATTCTTCTTGTGTAAATAGTCTTGATTTATATTCTCCTTTATCTGTGTTGTTTATCTGAATCCAACCAGTGGGATCAACACCTGTATCATGGATAAATTTAATAATAGGATGAATACTAGATTCATAAAGATTACTATCATTGTTAATACTGCTTCTTGTTTCTTTCCATTCTTTATGAATTTTAAGTCTCATTCCAGATAATTCTTCTTTTGTATTGTAAAACTTCTTTGTTTCGTTGATAAATTTTCTCATTTCACTGTAGCTATTGAAAAATATCTTCATAAAATTAAATGTTTGAATATTTCCATTATTAGGATTCCATTGAACCCCATAGAAATCCTTTGCTATAATTATTTCCATTCTTTTATGAATTCTAACTTTTGATATATTCTTTATAAGTGTTTTCGCTTCATCCGTAGTCCAATTATTGGGTATCTTAATAAAGAAATATGGTTTATAACCATAGACATTACATACAACTCGTTTATCATTTTCATCGATACCATACATGGTCAATACAAATTCTTTGTATTTTTCAAGTTGTGTTTTTGGATTACCATCTTTATCTTTTTTTTCTTTGCCCTTTTTATCTATCATTGGGATAGTTCTGTCCTTTGTCCAGTCATCCGATAAGATGTCAACGATTTGAAAAGTTTTAAAATTACTCATGTTAATTTATATTTATTAGTTATGCTAAAATATTTAAATCAAATTTTAATATCAAATTTCTTATCTAACTATATATTAGTATGAAAGAATTAAGTGTATTGTTAATAGGGGTTATAATTCTATTTGCTTCAAGTAATTATTTAAGAAGAAGTCTTTATTTAGACAAGATAGAATCAAGTGTTAATGGTAAAAAATATTATGTTCGTAATTTACCAGATAAAAAAGAAGCAGCAAACAAGTTAGCAAATATTGGTATTAAATTACAAAGATTAATAGATAGTTTAGATCTTAAGGATAAAGAAAAAGGTGAATATAATCAAAAGCTAAAAGATAATTTTAATTCAGATTATATTACTGAAAATATACCTGGGTCACAATATGTTGCTTATAGTGTGAATAAAGGAGAAGAATTATCATTATGTGTTAGAGAAAAAGATACCGAAAAGTTTATGGATGATAATATTATATTATTTGTTGCGATTCATGAATTATCTCATATTATGACTCCAGAAACAGGTCATACACCTTTATTTTGGGACAATATGAAATATTTATTAGAAAAAGCATCTTCTTTAGGTATTTATACACCTGTAGACTATGGTAAAAATCCTAAAACATATTGTGGTATGGAGATAAATTCAACTCCTATGGAGGTAAAGTAAATTAAATTCTTTATAATTAATATCTACTCTTTATAATAATATCTTAATGAGTGATCCTTATTTAGATTTTAATGATAAGAATGATTTATCAAATATACAGGTAAATGTATTTCATGTAAAAGATACTTTAAGAGGATTATCTCCTTCTGAGAGAGAAAGTGCTTTACATAGCGAATGTTATGTATTTAATCCTTCTGATTCTAAGAATCCATCTGTGCCTAATATTAAATGCAAGCCCAAGATTGTAAAAGATACTATTTATTATACTGATACGATTGAAATATTATTAAGTAAAATAGCAGAGTATTGTGTAGACGATGATATTTCTGGAAAAAGAATCTTTGCTTGGATAGACATGAATCATAAAAAAGAACCATCTTTACAGTCTTGTCTTCCCTTGGGTATTCGATATACAGATTTAGATATTTATATGAATTTATATTTGGATCGTAATTACGATGATAAATTTTGTTTATTAGGCGGCGAAGCTAAAAGAGAAACTCGTTTTTCATCAGATATGTATAGTTCTTACAAAGATTATTATGATAAGATGAAAGATATCCGTTCATTAAAACCGAATACAAATATTTATTTTAGTACGGTAGATGATGCGATAATATATTCCAAGAATCATATGAAAGAAATGGATGATAAAATTTTATTAAATGGTTACTTGAAAAAATATTTCCCATTGTTAACAGATTTAGAACATGATGATATGGATTATCATGAAAAGATGATGAGTAAAATTGAAACTATTAAGAGATTTAAAGAGTTACAAAAAGGATATATTTACAAACCAATTAGTTGTAGACCAAATACATTGATTTATGAGAATAGACTGGATGAAAATAGTATTGATTTATTTAAGATTTTTAAAGAATTCTCAGTGAATGAAAAAACACCTTATGTAAGAATTTTTATTGATAACTATTTTGATTCATGTATGAAATTGGATAAGAATAGTATTTATAATGAATATTCTACAGAAAAGAAAACCGTTACAAAAGAAATATTTGAAACTTGGAATCGTAGTATTATGATTCATAATGGATTTACAATGCCTGAAAGAATTGATATGATAAATTCATTATCGTTTATTATATATAATAAAGACACTACTAATTATGCGACAATGATAATATATTCAGATGGTAAAATAAAATTATATTTCGGATCTATGATAAGAATATCAGAATTCACTAACCTTCTTGTTTCTGAATTTGTGAATAGAGCAAATGCTATCATAAAAAAATTAAATAAGATTGAAATATCACAACATAGCACCAATTTACCAATACTCTATAAGTATCCCGAAAGGATTGACTGTAGTTATGTATATGAGTTGCCTGATTATAATCAAAACATGATAGTAAAACCTTTTAAGAAATTTTATACTGATTTTGTTGTAATAGAAGATTCTCCAGATGAACCATTACATCTTTTATATAATAAATCTTCTGGTTTTTATGATCCTAAAAAACTGTATAGTTTTATTTCATTGTTAAAAAAAAAGGATACAGAGGAGACTAAGATATTACAAGTTTTAAATAGTAGATATGGTCTTTCACTGAAAATCGCAAAAGAAGAAATAGATAATTGGACGAGAGCATTTCAGGGAAAATTTAATAGAAATGATTTTAAAGAAATTGGAATTTCAATTATTATACAAAAAGTTCTAGATCGTATTAAAGTATCTTTTATAGGATTAGGTGGTTTTAGTGAACTACATGAGTGTATGAATACGATAAATTTTATTATGGGCTTGTATAAAGCAAAACGTATTGATAAAGTGGATTTAGATAAAGAATATAATGATTTATTTAAAAAAGGTTCTGATAAAGAATTGAAAGAATATATCAAACCAGATAAAATATTTACAGAAATTATTCATCAAGAGTTACCGCAACAAACTTTATCGCAACAAACTTTATCACAACAAACTTTATCACAACAAACTTTATCGCCTGAACTAGCACCCGAACCGGAACAAGGATTGGATATTCAATTACAAACAGATGAAGTTCATGAAGAAGATGATGATGATTCAGATGATGATTCAGATGAAGAAGATGATTATGGACAAATAAGTAGTAGTAATGAATCAAGTACGAGTTCAGGTGCTAGTTATGGTGGTGGTGCTAGTTATGGTGCTAGTGGTAGTAAGGCTAGTTTAAAAGGGGGGTCAGGTAAAGCTGATTCAGGAGAAATCAAAGAAGATGACGAATCTAAATATCCAAATAAGAGATATTATATAAAACGATTAGAACAAAGAGATCCTAAACTGATTAAATATAAAACTAAGGTGAGCAAAGATGCTTATGCTTATAAGTGTCAGGCAGCACAAGATAGGATACCAATTGTATTAACAAAAGAGGAATTAGATGAAATAGATCATAAAACCGGTTTTAAAAATGAGGGGAAAAGTTATTCAAAAGCAATTCTGATACAGGGTGGTGACAGACCTGAATTATATTATATATGTCCTAAATTTTGGGATAGAAAACATCAAATACCATTAGATCCGTTAAATAAGATTCACCCAATTGAAAAGATAGATTACACACCCTTTGTATATTCAAGAGAAATGAAAGATGATGATCATTTTATTTTAGAGAGAACTGGAAGACCGGGAAATCGTCTACCTCCAGATGGTGATAACTTTTCATATTGGAATAGAAGTAAAAAAGATAAAGATGATATTTTAAAATATAATGTTCAATTTATCCTCGATGATGTTCACCCAGATTTATTAGCTTTACCATGTTGTGGTAAAAAACCGGTTAAATATGATGTTTCTTCGTATGTAAATGTATTAATACAAGTACCTGATAGGAAATCTTATTGGGAAATGGGTAAAATTACAGGTGAAATAAATTCAAAAGATGAATATCCTATTAGTATTAAGGGATCAAAATCTGAATATTTTCATATTAGTTTATTAAAACCTTTTAAAGGATCAAATGATAGATTATCTAATGATTTTCCATTAAAAAATAACAGTAATGGTCATATTCATCCTATCTTAAAGGATTTATTTCATGTTAGAAAAGAAGATCCTATACTAAATAAAAGTGAAAATAACGGATTTTTCAGAAAGGGTATTCAGCAAGGGTCCGACAGTTTTTTAAACTGTTTAGATTTAATTCATAGAGAAAATCGTAATAATCCATACATTAAAAGAGATAATATTGATTTAGATCGTTTTAAAAATAATATTCTTCAAGATATTAAAGATGAGAATTTTGATATTTACTCTGTAGGTGGTGGTTCTTTTGTTCAATATTTCAGGGATGAAAAGATAGATGATACAGAGGATATTAAGGATAAGATTAAAGAGAGTGTATTCGCCAATTTTGAAGAATATTTAAAGAGTAATGAACCAAAAGATGATAAAATATTATCTCCATTAATATATAGTATATGTAGTTTATCAAATAATTATACATTTGAAGGATATAGATTTAATCTTATAGTATTTGAGGAAGTAAATGAAAAAATCATTATTAGAGAACCAATAGGTAAATTCAATATTAATTTGGAGTATCCTTTTGCTTATATTTTTAAGAAGGATATGAATTATGAACCATTATTATATCACTATGATAGTAGTAATTATGGATATGTTTTAAATGAAGTAGATGATAAGATTAAAAAGGGCAGTGATATAAAATTCACAGATACAATAGCTAAATGCGTTGGTACAAAAAAAAACATGTTAAAAATACTTGTAAAAGATTCGGAGGAATTGTTAGAAATAGATAAAGAGGGGGTAGAAGCATATGATATGAAATCTGTAAATGATATTTTATATAAAGAAATACAAGGGTGTGTGACAAAAGTAGGTATTCGTAAAAGAGAATACATGACTGAAAAAGATTTAGAAGACTGTATGCGATCATTAAATTTTATACCATCAAAGAAGGGCTATATTGATACTTATAATAAATTATGTATGATAGAATATAGAGAAAAAATAGGTAAAGTATTTAAACGGGTAATTATTCCGATAAAACCAAAATCTCCGAGCAGTGAATCTTTAGTTGAACGCGTCTATCCTATAAAAAATGCTCCAGAAACAGAAATTGAATATTGTATTAAAACTTTAACGAAAATTGATAAAAGATGTAATGAATTATTTCAAGATAAATATGTTTCATATTTAAATGATTTTACAAAAGTTATCATTAATTATAAAGATAAAAACATTGGATTATTATTGAAATCGGGTATGATTATACCAATTGTTCAAAAGAAGTATTTACCCAAAAAATATAAATATGATTCAATTATTAATACAAATTTACTAACATTACAAAATGATTATTTATTTGAAGAAGAGGTAGAAGATGAATTCACTGAATATTTTGATGAATATAATAAGGATAATGAAACAGTTTATCAAAATTTTTCTAAAGCATATTTAACGATTATTCGGAATAAAACATTAAAATCAGAAGTTTTAAAAATAATAGAACATCCTGTAAAATTAAGTATTCATAAAAGGTGGGAATTATTAGATTTATTATCTCAAAATGATAGTATATCTCTAAAAGAAAAATTATTAAAACAATTTATTGAGTTAATCTTGATTCATGACTTAGACGAAATTAATAAGATCTTCATTCATAATTTTATTTCGCTAAAAGATATTAAAATTCAAAATCAAAACAATGATGATATTAAAAGACAGATCTATCTTATTAATAAGAGATTAGTGAAAGAAAAAAACAAACCACAAACAGATAAAACCATCAGTAAAATAAAGGATATGAAAGAAGAGAAAGAAAAATTAGAAGCAAAAAATGTAATCATATTAACAATGAAAGATATTCGCGATGATTATCATGAACCATATTTTGTTAGTAAAAGTAATCTTGTAAGAGATATTTCTTATTATGATGAATATAATCCTGATATTCATAAAAGATTCTTAAAGAAAGAAAAAGATACGAAACATGTTTCATTTGAGACTAAATATCCAAGTAGTTTAAGAAGATTGTTTACTCAAAATATTAGAGTCTTAAAAAATATAGTATCAGATGAAATGACTGATTTTAAATTATTAGAACAAGCATTAATGAATATTGATCCTACTTACAATGATGTTTATCTAAGAGAACTTTTACTGAATAGTATCCGAGAAAATGAAAACTCTTATAAATATGAAAATTTATTATTAAATGATAAATATAAATCAAATGAAGAATTACTTACAGATTTAGAAGATCCAAATTATATGGTTACATCCTATGATTTAAAACTTTTATCAAAAGTTCTGTGTATAGGATTCATGTTGTATACAAATCGGTATAGTAATATACCGATTAAATTTCAAACTCATATCATTATTCATAAAGAATTAATTAAGTATTCACTAAAAGAACTAGATTTACCCATGATATGTTTTTATCAAGATGAGGATTCATTAAAACCAATTGAAATAAATGAAGAATCTTTAACAGATTTGAAACAGATGATGCGAAGCACTGAATTCAAAAAGATAGCAATGAAAACATATCGGGTTTAAGTATCAACTATCATATTGTCTGTGACATTTTTTACATAATATGAATAGTGGCTTCCCAGCATGAAGTCTAAGAAAACTTCTTAAAATCTCTCTGCTTTCAATTAAAGTATTTTCATCTTTATAATATATATCAATCGCTTCTTTCAAAAGAGATGCTCTGTCACAACCCTCTTCATTACAATGTGCTCTATCTAATTGAATTGAGTTACTCTTTTCTATACCACAGCAATCGCATTTTACACCCGATTTAAAAAAAGCACATACTAGATTTTTAGCAGGACCCTTTTTAAGATGTAATAATATATCTTTTTTGGGGCCACCTAACTTTAAATCAGTTGTTAAATCAGACATTCTAGATTTTTCTAATTTTTCATTTATATTCATTGTTCTAGAAATCGCATTTTTGTATATTTCGCTTTCTGGATTTGTTAAATATTCCATTTCATTATATTTATCGTGATTTAATTTTAAGTATTTAAAAAATTTGATTAAATAAATAAATAATTACACATATCAAATTAAATAAATAATTACACATATATCATGGATAAATCGCTTAACCAACGAATAAGAACATTAAGAAATCTGATTAAGAATAAATCTTATCCGGATAGTATACCCAGACAGGAGAGATTACTAGAAAGATTTATGACCGAATATGTATCGGGTCAGAATAAGAAACGCGAATATATATTATTCTCTATGATAAGGGGTGTATCATATGAAGATATCATGGGTTCTTATAATACAGATTCAGAGAGGGGTTTTTCATATGAAACAATAGCTATAATATGTCTCTTAAGTAAGGAGTTAATACAAAATTATGATAAAGTTTCGGATACAAGACTCACCGAAAACGATCTAGTATTCGGTTATATTACTAGTTTTAGAGAATTGTTAGATAAGTCTCTATTTAGTGGAGACAATGAGTCCGATATAACTTTCAAAATAGGAGATAAAACAGTACCTTTCTCTGTAAAATATATGAAAAAAAAGAAATGTACGGATTTAGTCCCTTGTGAGAAGTATATGAAGACATACTGTATGAATAATAATTGTGGATATAGTCTAGGTCTAATTGTTAAAGATAAAAAAATTTATTTAGATTCTTTTCGTAATGAAGGGAGGGCTGAAAACGCGGTGATTAAAAAAGCAAAGGATGATGGTTATTTGTTTGATGAAAAAGATGTAAAAGAAGCATATATTAGATTTCAAAAACATATTGTCTCTAAGGAGTTAGACACAATAAATGATATTTATCAATGGTTGGATAAAACCTTTTTGAATATTAACAGGATAAATTTAAAACTTAAATTTCATCAATATTTAGCAATACATAAGTTTCAATCTAACATTGAAGAAATGGTACATTGTCTAGCATATAGGCCACGAACTGGTAAAACTATAATCATGTTAATGATGGCATTATATCTATTGAAAATAGGATATAAAAGAATTCTTATAATGACATCTGTGCCAGAAACAATAAAGAGTTTCATATTTGAATTAAATAAATATTATGAGTTTCAGGATATTAAATATAAGAAACAAAATGAGTTTCATGAAGTAAGTGAAGATTTTGAAGGGATAGTTTTCTGTTCGGTTCAATATATTAAAACAGAATATGATAAGAAAAAAGCGAATCTTCTAATGTGTGACGCAAATATATTTGATGAATGTCATTTTCATTCGTCAAATATTAATACATATAAAAAGTTTATTGAAGTATATGGTGATAAAAAAATTATGAGAATATTCGCTTCAGGGACAAGTGATAAAACTGAGAACTTTTATAATATCTCATCAAAATGTATTTATAGATGGGATATAGAACAAGATAATTACATGAAAAATCATAATATTCTCAAATAAAATTTGATATTATATCTATTAATTTTTTTTAAATTAATAGATTTAACTACTTATAAATGTGTGAAGAATATAAAAATGATAGAAAGTGGAGTGATGCTGTAATTTATGATAAAGCTCTGCCGGATTTCAAAAATATTTTAACTGAATCAGAAATGCTTGGCCATGTAAATAATATTGAACCAGCTAATCAGGAGGATGATAATCTTTATAATATTGATACATACATTAATGATATACCAATACAGGTGAGATTACAAAGATTATCATGTAAGAAATCAGACAAATATTGTCCAACATTAAGATATGAACGACCAGGACAACCTACAGAAGTACATAAGATGATAAATATGTATAATGATTATCTTAAAACTGGTAAACATAAAATGCCGAAATATCTATTATGGGCTATGATAGATAAAAAAATGAGTATAGTAGAACTTAAATTGATAAATCTACGCGAATTATTTGAAGATAGATGGATTAATTTAAATAAAGATCCGGATTATAAAATGAGAGATGATTCAGAAAAATTCATTTATAAAGAAAATAATGATAGAACATCTTTTCTAGTAGTCAAAACTAATAAATATACAAAATATCATTTTAAGAGATGAGTATCAATAAATTTAATTTCGTTATCTGTTAAATTATATAATTTATAAATATTATCATATTGAGGATTTTTTCTGTATAACCAATTCATAACACGACCGTTATTAAATTGTGAAGTTTTACATATTTCAAATATAAAGGTAATGAAGGGGGATTTTAATAATCGTAATAAGTGAATACCCTCTATTTCATTTTCAACTTCAGCATAATGAATATTATCTCCTACACCATTTACTCCATCATCATATGTTGGATTAAGATATCCATGTCTAAACATTAATACTTTTTTAATCTTTTGTGTTGGTAATTCAACTTTTGTAAATTTAATATCTTTACTACCATCTTTTTTAATAAAAGCTATAAATGGATATTTATATTCATCATCTTTAATTCTAGATTCTCCACCAACTTTATCGATTAAATCTCTTCTAATGAAGATATTATTATTATCCCAATTAAATACTTTGTTAATAATTGATATCATATTTTCGGATAAAAGTTGAGGTAGCATTTTCATTTCTTTATTTAGTAAAATTGTACCTTCATATATATTTTCTTTATATTTACATTTATATGATGTTTCTTTATATATTTCTTTATTTTCAATAAGATAATATGAAAATGTAGAACCAACACCTTTAAAATATTTTTTACATTCACCTATATTCATCGAGTGTATCTGCCTATTAATCATTGAATTAAAACATGACACCGTACCATTCATCCAACTAGAAGGTGTGATAAATAATAAATATCCACTAGGATTCATGTTCTTAAAAGAATATTCAATGAATTTTGTCCATAAATTAGTCTTTCCGTGTTTAGATTTACCATTTTTATTTCTCTCTTGATAAGGAGGATTGCCTATGATAGCATCAAACCCATCTATACACCATTTGTTTTTTATATTTATTTCTAATGTATCTCCGATATTTTCATTATAATTGAAATCATTAACCTTTTGATATATTTTCCATTGTTCATTTTCTGAAAATTTTGAAATAGCATGACACATTAATAAGTGTCTAGTAATGAATATATTTACATGTTCTGTATCAGAATAGTATATACATTTTTCAATGATTGTTTGACATCGTAATAATTTATCATTTATATGTGAAAGACCTTCGTAAAATCTATCAAAGATTGCGAGGACAAAATTACCTTTACCACAACAAGGTTCTAATGTTTTATGAATATCTTTAAAATAGTCTTGTGGTAATTCATTAGTCATTTCATCACAGCACGCGACAGGTGTAGGTATTTCAGCATTTTCTTTTTCTTGTTTTTTAGTTGGTATAAAATGTTTTTCGATAACTTTTCTAAGTTTATCAGATGATGTAGTTGAATATATCTCAAAAATATCATCCAATACATCCATATTATTCATCATTGTCTCTATATATTTATCGTATATAATATTTAAATTGGTTTCATCTATTTCGAAATCTTTACTAATTTTAGATTTTATTATACTAAATAAATATTCGTCATCTTTTAATTCTTTTAAAAGATCTAATTTAGATTTCTCTTTTCTAATATCTGGGTTAATCCAGGAGGATTTTAGTAATAATCCACATAGTTTTGTTAATGACTCATATAATATCTTAGTTTTGTTAATAGAGATACAAGTGTTATCTTCATGTCCTTCATTTGATTCATTTGATTCATTTGATTCATCATCATCTCCTTCATCTCGTTCTTTATCATCTGATACTGGGTCGGTTTTTTTCTTTTCTTGTCCGGGTTTTTTAACATCAGTTTGTTTTCCATTTAAATTCTCATTTACAGTATAACTATCATTATTCAGAGAAATTTCATTAATCATTTTATTTAGATTGTCATCACAATTGATTCTATCACATATAGCATCAATTGAAATCTCTTCTTTCATTCTATCACTAAACTTTTTAAAGTATTCAATCATAGATACTTCATAATCACCAAAATCAAACTCTTGGGGATTGAAAATAAATAGTTTTTCTTTGTATAAAGTTTGTAATATATCTTCATTGTTCCCGGCTTTACTATTATTTCTTTTATAATCTTGAATAATTTTATACATGTAATTATAAACCCTCTGAATATTCAAATCAACATTAATACCAATAGTCTTCCCTTCTCTTTCAGTTAGAGATCTATAATATGCTTGTTTTACAGCATCAATATTTACTCCATTATCTAAATGTATTGATGCGTCACATTTATGATAAGTATGACCTAATTTACCCTGATCACCAAGTAGAAGAATACACCCTTGTTTCTTATCTCTTCTAGAAATTTCTAATTGTTTATCAATCCATGTAGTATAATCACAATTGTCTTCGTCGGATCTATTTACACTATTTGAATAGCATAAATGATAGTTCTCCCACAATTTATTTTCACTTACAAATCGTTTAATAGTTTTCATTAAGAGATTTAGATTACCCACATGTGAATGAGTCGGTAAGAATAAAGGAAATAATTTAGGATCATCAATAGTAGAAGGTTTCATATTATATTTATCTTGAATACTTTCAATAATTTTCATTATAGTATTTTTATTGTTGGGATTTGAATCTGCTATCATCCTAAATAGTTTTTTTAAATATTCTTTACCATCCGCGTCTCCCTCTAATTGAAACTTTTCTTCGTATTTGATATCTTTTTTCTTTTTCTTCTTTATTTGTTTTAATGCGAAAAATGATGATATAGAAAATCCATAATCTTCACTATATTCAATGTTATGAAAAGATATTTTATCAAATAATTCATTGATTATTTGAGGTTGAACTAATATAGGGGTCGGAACGCTGCTATAATCTGTATTAGAATTAGAACATAGTTTTTCAAAATCTCCTTGAGTTATACCAAATGTTTGTACAATCGTGTTCATGTCCATGATTATATGTTTAATATACTTAATTTAGATTGTGTTAAAAATCAAATTTTTTTAGTATTTAAAATTTTCACATTATATTTAATTAAATGTATTATCGATTAAATCTTATGAAATTTCATATTTATCATAGGATTCATCATATTAATAGGCGTAATATGGAATACACATGGTCCAAATTACAAGAACAAAAATATAAATTAAGAAATGATATTGATAGAAAAGACTATGTTAAAATATTAAAAAAATATAATATGAATAATTTTTCTTAAAGACTATTACTAACACTTGGTTTCAGAACCCAATCATAATGAGTCGCATCAGTTCTCTCATTGTTAAATAAACCTGGTGGATTGGTTGGTTCGTTAAAAACTGTCTGAGTTGAATTTTGATTCACATAACAATCCTTATCAGTTAAATCATTTGAATTTTCTATACCATAACTATCCCAAGTCGCTTTATATTTATCACAAAACATCGGTGATTTTATATCTATTTGATTTTCTGGTAAATACATTTCGACATATCCAGATAAATCTTTCTTTTCTAATTCATTTATTGTATCTCGAGAGATAGCAGATGGAAAATACATATTTCTTAAACTATTCAAGCTTACTACTTCAGTAAAATCTAAGTTTGTATATTCTAAATCAGTTTTACGAACACCAATAATTCTAAATGATTGTCTATAAAAGCTATCAAATAGTGCATCTATATTTTCTTTAAACATATGACCATCAAATAAGATACCTGTATCATTAAATTTAATATCATATTTATTCAAGATTGTAGGATTTGATCCACTTTGAACATTAAGATAATTAATATAAATTTCATTATCAATGATTACGATATCTGAAATTAAACGAATTGTATAATAATTTTTCACATCATAAACAAAAAAATCTATAAAATATCTTTGATTACCATCACATGAAATCAATCCATAAACATTTTCAATTTGTTTAATATAATAATCATTTTGTGCGATTTTATTAATTGTATTAATTAATTCTTTCATAATAGCAGTTAATCTATCTTCAACACTCTTATCAATTGTATTTTTATTATAGATATATTTATTACATATTCCTTCTAATTTAATCTTTGATCCAGAAGAAACACTACTAAATATTTTTAATAACCTATGTTCTGGTTTTACAAATCCTAAATTAGTAGCATTTTTGATTTTATTTGGTAGAATACCATTTTCTACTAAACCATTATCCATCTTGAGATTATAAAAAATAAATAATAAAACTAATATAAATCCTATTACAATATTATTTTCACTCATCGTATATTATACCATAATAATTTATTTTAAAAGAATAAATCCTTTGTTTTCATTGATAAATTCTGTTATAAATTTATGAGCTACACTAATATCGCTTTTATTTCTGCCACCTGTAATAATAATCTTACCACTCTTGAAAACAGCTACAGTAACCCGCTTACAAGTATCATTTTTACCCTTTCCATTACACGGTTTCTCACAATCGCATATTCCAAAATTTTGTCTTAATGGATTCCTATAATATTTAATATTGACACCAGGATAATTACAAGGTTCATAAGAAGAATAATAACCAGTATCAATGATTAATCTATGTAATATCTCTCTATTGATAGGGAATCCTATATCAAAATCACTATTAATAAGAACTGTTTCTAAATCTTCAATTGATTGAATACATCCCTCTGTATCAAAATACTTTTCTTTTTCTTTTAAAAGATTAAATTCATAACATAGAATTTGAATCGTATTATCCCCCTGAAATTCATTGTTAATACCCGTCATCTGAATTCTACCATTATTAAATATCTTAACATTGATTCGGTCATTCGCTTTTGTTTCGTTAAAGACATGAATTGTTAATTGATTGTAAAAATATTTACGTGGTTTAATCTTTTTAGGTGGTTTCTTTCCATTTTCTCCCTTTGAAACATGATCCCCATATTCAATATATAGAATATTATTATTATCATTTAGAGCATTTGCTAAATTTAATAAATCTATATTTGTATTTAATTTACCGATCTGAACCATCGCAGAAACATGTAAATCTTTTGAAAAAGTTAAAGTATCCATAATTCACTTTAAGTAGTTAAAAATTCTTTAAATAGAAAATCAAATTTTATTTTTAATGCTATCTTCAACATGTCTAGCATATTGTAATAATTTTGTTTTTGTAATTCTTGCTGCGATATATTTTACTAAATTTTCAAGTTTTACATGAGGATTTAAAATACGATAATGAACAAATAATATTGACCATGTCACACAAAATCCACTATGATTATCCGGATCATATTCCATTTGAAAATGAGTTCCCCTTTTAAAATCAACAACATTGATTACTTTATAATTTGGCAAAATTATCCTCCAGAATCTTTTCACCTCCCCTATCTTTTTATTATACGCCCCTTTAACCCCCCCTAAAACACTCTGAACTGGCCTTGAACCATGAGGTTCATATAATTCGATAATTTTTTCTTTCTTATCAATTAATAAAATGTTCGCATGATTGCCTTCATTTGTAATTAAATTTAATATAACTGGGATAAATCTTCTTTTAGATTGAATACATTTCATTAAATTATTTTTAAAAGAAGTTTCATTGTGTTCTAATGGATAAATACCTAGTTTCATGTTATTTATTCTCAGATTTAAAAATGCTTTCCCGTCCTCAAAAAAGCAAACACTGGGATGATTTATTTTATGAAAATAATCCATCATATTTGAATAATTCTGATAATGAAAATGAATATTACCTATAGTAGCGACAGTACCCTTACTTTGGTTTTCAGCGAAGGGGATATCAACTATCTTATTTTCTTTTTGTAATTTTTTCATGTGTCCGATAGCACCTCTTGGAATAGTCCCTCTTTCAATATCAGAATCTACTATGCGTTTCTTTTTAGTTTTAGAAACTTTTTTCTTTTTAGTATTACGTTTGGGCTTTTTATATCTTTTTCGCGAATAATCCATTATATTATATATTACATATATTACATATTTTATTTACATATTTTATTTACATATTTTATTTACATATCGCCAGCATTTCCAATATCTTCAATAATATCATCTGTAATGATATCATCATCGCTATCGTCTTCTTCATCGTCATATTCTAATCCCCTTTCTACTCTATCTTTATTAGCATCGTCATCTGGACATAACATAAATGTAATATCTTCCATTGCATCTCTTAATCTATCACGATCCATATTAAACATATATCCGGATTTAATCATGGTTAATATCAAAGTTTTCATATCTTCATAATCACCGATAATAGTATCACTCTTAATGATAAAATTGCGGATAGCAGCATGTAATCCATCAACAGTCACAATAGTTAGATCTTTCATTTTATGATGTAAGATTTAAAAAATAAATATATATTTAACGCAAGTTATAAATATATATAATTTATCATATATATTACTATGAATATAGAAGAACTAGATAAGAAACTAAAAAATATACAAAATTCATTAAATATAGAAACCCAAAAGAGTTTAGAATTCGCTGAAAGATTAAATGATATAGATTTTGAGGATAATGTTCAAGAATCTTCTGCGAAAGAATATTATTATTCGCAATTAGATGAGAGAGAAAAAATTTATGTAAAGAAAAATGATGAATATAAAAAATTAATTTCAGGATTTTCACAAGCATATTTAGATTTTTGTGAATGGTATGTTGGACCCGAATTACCTCGCGATCACGAATCTACATTATTGGATAGTAAAGAAGATATTAATTCATTGTATTTTTTATTTGCCATGAGTTTGTTTTTAAAATCCTAAAGAATATAATTTAACACTAATATCACCCATACCACCCTTTAATTCGTCTACTGGAGTATTCATCCTTTCTTCACACATATTTAAAATTTCACTAACATCTTGATTTTGATATGGTTCAACATCATGAAGTATGCCTATGATTAAACGACAACTATTACTATGAATACCATTTTGTGTCTTTTTATTACATTCAAAACTAGATATTTCATCTGGTATCTTATCCGAATTTAAACAAGGATCACTTATTGTTAATACATAATGATCGTAATCACCATCTTTTAATTTTATAGTGAATGGTTCAACAAACACTGTATCTTTTCGCATAATATCACATAAACAAGGCCAACAACATCTATAATATTTACCATAATACTTTTTATCATCTAATCCATTTACAACTATATTATCATATGTTTTACCTCTACTTGGATCTACGGGGGATCCACTTACAGCACAATAAAATGAATTCAGTTTTTTAAATTCTTCTATAGTAGGATTCATTGAAACGATATGATGATAAAATTGAGGACCACCAGCATTACGATTTCTATCTGGAAATATTTTATTAAAATCATTCATTAGATTCTCATATAATTCATTATCGCTTAATCCTTCTATAGTATTACTACAGAAACAATAGAATAGTATTATTAAAAGTAAGATAATAAATATATTCAGCATATTAAAATATAATATATATTATTATGAAAAGTGTCAAAATTTCAAAAACACATGTTAAGACTAAATATGAAAAGGATGATTTTGAAGTATTTAAAAATGAATTATTCTTTTATCTTTTAGGTCAACAAAAGAATATAAGTTTTATACCGAAAATAGTATCCTATGATTGTAATAAACTTACTATTTGTACTGAAAATGTTGGAACAACCTTAGAAGAATATTGTAATAGTGGTGAAGAATTAAATACTTTTTTACCCAAGATAAAAAAAATATATGATAGATTTATTAAAATGGGATATTATCACAATGATTTGCGTTATAAAAATATTATCATAAATCCAGATACAAAACGTTTATATTTAATTGATTTTGAATTCACTGATAGAGAATATAAAGATTTAGATGATGAAAATATTATTAAAAAAATTAAGAGAAAATCTAAATCTAAAAAGATATCTAAATAATTTTACAATTACATTGTGGATATTTTTCATATAGTTTTTGAATACTTAATTCTTTCATTTTTGCTTCAATCATAATATCTATTTCTACACCATATTTTTCAGGTATTTCTAATAGATATTCTGGTAATATTTCTATATAATCACTGTGATGTCCTATTTTTCCACTACCTTGTTCTGAAACATGAAATTTAGGCTTGATACCTTTTGGTTTCCATGTTTCTAAAATTAGTGGGATATATTCTTTAGCATCCAGAAATGTTTCATCTTTATGAAGTAATTTATAACATTCAAAATGATGAGTATCAAACACAAGAGGAATACCGGTCATATCATGGATCCTTAAAGTATCATGGATACTATAAGATTTTTCACAATTCTCTAAAACTAATCTTTCTTTTATTTTCTGGGGTAGTTTATGATAATTTTCTATCCATCGTTTCATTGTCTTTTCTTTTTCACCATAAACACCACCACCATGAATTACCATAACTGAATCCACACCCATGCCCATCATATCTAATACATCCGCATGATATTCTAAATCTTTCAATGTCTGTAAATATGCTTTTTCTGAAATACTCGCTAGAACATTAAATTGACCTGGATGAAAGGTTAATCGATGACCTTTTTCTATAGCATAATCACCTATCTTTTTTAGATGTTGTATAGCAAAGTCATATGTGTAATCTGGGACTTTCGGATTTGTTTTGTGTTGAAATAATTCGCTACTTAAACGAAACACTCTGATACCATTCTCTTCATTCCATTCTAGCATTTTATATAAATCTTCAAGGTTCGCCAAAATCCTCCGTTTTAATTCATCAATACCCCTTTCATCAATGATTCTTACTATGATTCTTCGTGCGGCATAAACAGGTGGCTTTTGCTTTTTCAGAGTTGTATTCATACAACAGAGACCAAGCTGAACTGGTTTAGATTCCGACATCTTTTATATTTAGGAGCATGTATTTGTTGGCGAATAACTATCTCAAGAATATCAAATTTAATCTAAGAAATAATTATAAAAGTCTTTTTTAAATGTTGCTATAATTTTATATTTATACTTATCTGCCCTACCCATTAAATATTTCATTAATTCAATAAATTCAGGTGTTTCCATGGCCATTTTAATTTTATGTAAATTTTGTGTATCATCCTTGATAGCATAACTAAATTGTGTTAAACCATATTCTCCTTTACTATCAATCAATGGATATGTTCCTGTACCATTAGACCATATAACTTTAGGAACAAATAATACATCATCTTTTTCATCGCTATAAAGAATTTTGGGGCCCCTTTTTTTTGTGATAGTATTAATTATTTTGTATTCAAATCCTGGTTTATTATCCTCTTTAATTACTTCATAATTTGATTTAGGTTTTCCTCTTGTTTCATATTTAATACTACTATAAAGAATCTCCACTTTATTATCATCTTTACCGGCTATTGTTTCAAATATTTCAAATTTACCACTCGGTATAAAATCATAATCATTTAAATTTAATAGATATGATTTATGATCTATATCATTCACATGAGTAAGGTTTGTATTATTTACTGTGTTTTTTAAACAGTAATAATCATAGTTTGTAGCAGAGCCTCCAAAAGTTATTCCACCTTCTTTATAATCTCTCATAGTTAAACTCAATAATTCTCTCGCTTTTATTAATTTTAAAACTTTGATGTAATCTCCTTTTATATCTCTCCATCCATTAGGATGAACAAATACTAAATAACCCTTTTCAGTTAAATATTTATTGATTGAATCTATTACGAAAAAGTGCCATATTTTCTGTTTTTTATTTGGACCAACTTTTTTATGAAAAGGAGGATTTCCAACAATTACATTAAATCTATGAATATTAAATATATTTTTAGGATTAAATTCATTTAAAAAGTCACATTCAACAATATTAGGTATGGCATCCGAGTCAATCATTTTGAATATTTTTTTACAAACTTGAAAATTAGTAGAATTTAATTCAACCATGTAAAGCATATTTTCAATAATATGCTTTGATCTTTGTTTTTCATTCTGTATTTTTGATTTTAACGAATCCATTAATTTATAATAAACGACAACCTGAAAATTACCAATACCTGAAGAAGGGTCTAACCATTTTAATGTGGTATTTAGCCAAATATCATCTGGTAATTGAGAAAACATATTAATGATTAATTCAGGTGGTGTGAATACTTCACCATATAATTCCTTTTCTTCTTCACGAATAGTTAATCTTTGTTGGATAATATTTAATACTTTTTTATCTTTAATAAAAGTTTCCATATCTATATTTGTATATTAAAAAAATAAAGAATATCAAATTTAAATATTAAATCATATTTCCTAACATCTCTAGTATATCAACTATGACTTTGCAATCCATATAATTATAATAAATAATTTTTTTTATTTCAGCGAATCGTTTAATAGGTATTCTTTTATCAATAGCATCTTGAGACTTATTTATAATTTCTATCATTGCTTCTAATCCATCAGTATCATCTACCCACTTATTTTTGATTAGTTCATGATTATACAACATTTTAACGATTTCTTTTAATCCATATCCAAAACACCCTTGAATAGTAATCGGTTCCATTTTAAAATAAGATAATAAATCAACATATGTGAAATTAGGATAATCTAAATGAGGATATTGTGATTTCATATAATCTATATAAACGCGTTCTGCTGAAGACCAATGATATATTTTAATATTGTTTCCTACGACCCGTTTTAAATATTGTAGCCAGTATTTTATAATTTTTTCTTCTTCATTTAAATCTAAATATTTAATTGTAAAATCTTTAAAAATATTGTTTTTTAGATTGATACAACCTATAATACAAATTTTAGGGATTTCATCACGTTTCTCATCATTAAAATAACTGGTTCTTTCTTCAAGATTAATTACACTTTCAAAATCCAATACAATTGAGTTTTTCTTATCTACAATATGATTGATAAATTCTAAATTTTTGATTCTCCGCGGTGAAATTTTTAATTCAGATTGTTTATTTATATGAATAATTTTTTCTTGAATTCTATGTCTTTCCCCTGTACGGACTTCATAAGGATAAATATTATTTAATAACATTGGGTCATCCCAAGTGTAAATACCTTTATCGTGTAAAAGACATCTTTTATGATATGAAATATTCCACACAAGTGTTATTTCCCTTATTTCTTCAGCTAATCGTTTCTTTTCTTTTATCCAAAAGCCCGTTTTAATATTCATATTTGGATATAATTCATGGATTGTTGGTTTTGGATAAATTAACCATTCATCATATAAATTATTTAAATTATCTAACCATGCTAAAGCATATAATATCTTATTTTTCATATTATCATCAAATAAGAATCTTCCAACTACACTTTTCTTTTTCAAAATAATATCTTTATTACGATATTCTTTAGCGAATAGGATACCGTAATCATTATAACCTAAGATTTGATTACATAGATAGATTTTACATTTATAATAATATAAATTATTATCATTGATTAAATCAGACATGTCTGATTTAAAATTTACTGTTTTATAAACTATATCAGATACAATATAAAGAGGTAGGTCGGGTATATGAACCTCATTGAATAGTTCACAAAAAATATCTCTATGAATAATAAAATCGGGTATAACGCTTACATTGTATTTTTCATGATATAAATTAGGTTTAATAAAAATACATTTAACTTTTTTATCTATTTTTTCTTTTACTTTATCATAATCCATATGAATACATATATGATGATTAGTGTCTATTAAAAACTCTATGAAATTTTCTTTATATGCTTGTTTTTTATCTCTTAAAGTTAATTCGAATTTAGTAGGTTCGGTAGATTCATAAGCATTATATTTATCATTTATTTTTTCAAACCAATCTGAAAGAGGATCATTAATGATATAATTTTTTAAATCATGAAATGATATCATATAATAATATATTTATTTTCTATTTTGTTTTTAAACTTCTAGGTGAATTTCTACCTAAATTATAATCTTCAAAGATATATTTATCACTGGGAGCAGTCGCTTTATTTATTAAAGTTGTGAGATGATAAGATACTAATGTAAACATTCCTCCGTAAATGGATATTTGATAATTTTTAAGATGATATGAAATATCAGTGCATGCATTACATATAAGGTCCGATCTTAATAGGTATGACCAACTACTACATCCATACCAATTACAAAATTCATATGAAATATAAGATAATAGTAATATAAAACCTAATGTTAATATTAGATTTATTAAATTTTTGAAAGCACTCATTGTAAATACAATAAGTTTAATAGTTTTAATTTTAAATAAAAAATTTATCTTCTACCAGTTCTCTTTCGTTTACGTCTTTTGCGACCAGACCTTTTAGTTTTCTTACCTTTCATTTTTTTCTTTAAACCTGCTGGCATCATTGAATTTAATTGTGGATATTTTTTAACAAGTTCTTGTAATACTTTGAGTTCTTTATCCATAGTTATAAGATCTTGTAATTCCTTAAAAAAATCCTTCAGATCTTGTTTGTCGCTTTCTTTTTTCATCTTGATATCGTAGATCTCCGCGGGAGTCAATCCCTTTTCATATTTAGATTTAGATTCGGAATTAATCTTTTTTAGTAACTTTTCGATTTCTCTTGATAAATCTAATATTTTTGTCATTTTTTGTTTTTTTGCAGTTTTCTCACGAGCACCTTGAAAACCTTGACCAGGTTCAGGTTCGGGTTCAATACCCATATCATCGTATGGATTTATTTTGTTACGGAATTCATATTCGAGTGCGGAGATAATAGTATCATGTGTTATACCACCTTTAAAAATATCTTGTATTATTGCTGTTCTGGTATCTCCATCGTCATCTGAGTCCATGCTCTTTAACTTAGCTGTTACACGCTTGATATCATGGGGACTAATCATTATATCTTTATAAGTATCTAAAAATCTTTCAACACTTTGAAAATAAACATTAGTAGGTAATTCACTATCCGATTCAATTATACCTAAGTTTATTAATCCTGTAATTAATCCATGCCTTAAATCTACCCATACCCCATTATTAGGAACTCTTGGGACTCTCTGATCACTCACAAACTTAGAAACAGATTGACCAACAGATCCAGCCATAGATCTCGCAAGGGGCATACCCGTATCATATGCCATTTTACCAACATGGCTCATTCCACTAGCCATGCTGCTCGCCATAGAACTTAATGCTTCTCCTTTCTTAATTCTTCTTGTCCGCGACCGTTTCGCATCTCTATTTATAGTACTATTTGCTATAGAGGTGGCACCACTCATAGCACTACTAGTCATTGAACGCACCGCTGTATCCCGTCTACCTTTACCTCGTACAGTTCTCGCATTATTTCTTTTAGGCATATTTATTTATATTATAATATATAAAATTATTTTCTTTTAATTCTACTTTTTTTCCTACTTCTTCTTTTACGAATAGTATTTTTAGTTATAGTGGGTAATCTTATCATCGCGTTATTTTTACCATCATAATGATCTCTATAAACTTCATTTAACATAATAAATCCATTTTTTTCATAGCATCTAATAGCGATTTTATTAACTTGATCTAATTCAGTGCGAACAGTTAAGTATAATATATATTCTTTCCCGAAGCGTTTAATAAATTCATTAACAATCTTCTGACATAATCCCCTACCTCTATATTCACTATGAACTCCAAATGTATGAATATACATCGTTTTATATTTTGATTCTGTGGATGTATCTTCTTTTCCAAAACCACATGCTACTATCTTATCATCAACAGTTAAATAACCTATATATCCATTTTCATTTATTACCATTGTAACATTATCTGATACACTAGCATGATTAAATACTTGAGAAGATAATAAATTTATATTTTCTTTTAAATCATTGAAATTTGGTAAACTTATAAATTCATTTGCGGAATATACAACCATTTAATATCTATATAAAGATTATATATTATATTTAATTAGTATGATATATTATTCAGAAGATACTATTAATAACTTATTCCATGATGAAACATTTTTAAATGATTGTGAAAAATATAAAAATTCAAATGATGAATTAACAAAAACTATAAATTTTGTTAACAATATAGAATTAAATAAGAAATATTTCCGATTAGAAATGAATAAGAGAAGAGGTTATAAAAAACGCAACCAGCATAAAGAAACGGATACCACATGTATCAAAGAAGTCAATAGTCTACTAAACAAATTAACAGATAAAAATATACTATCAATTAGAACTAAGATAAAAAACAAACTTGAAAATAAAATTTATCTCAAAAAAATGATAATAGACAGTATTTTAGAAAAATGTATTATACATACTCCTTATATCTCATTATATTTAGATTTAATTAATTATTTATATGATAAAGATAATAATTCTATAATTGAATTAAGCACGGATAAATTATATCAGGATATTATCAATAGTGTATCTAAAGAAGAAAGTGATTATTTACGCATGTGTGAACGCAATAAAAAATTAGATAAATTAATAGGTCATAGTTTATTAGTCACAGAATTAGAAAAGAAGAAAATAGTAGTCGGTAAAATTCATCCGACTATAGATAATTTAATAGAAAATTTAAAAAATTACGACGAAGATGAAGAGAAATATAAATGCGTCCAATGTTTATATAATATTTTTAAATCTTATTATGGTGATTATCTATTACCTGAAGGATATAATCAAAAGTTAAAGATTTTGATTAGCTTAGAAAAGATAACGAAGATTAAATTTAAAATGATGGATATAATGGAGCGTAAGTAATACATAAAATTTAATTGTCATACACAAAACAATTGTAACTAAAAATATTAAGATGATTAAATTTATATTTCTTTAATATATAGTTTATGAATTTTAATATAACAGTTCAAAAAATAGCTATACTATTATTTTTTATCATGTTTGTTTATTCTGGCATAAATAAGATACCAAAGTTTAATAAACTTGTTTCTGGATTAGCAAAGAAGACAGACTTGCCCTATCCAATAAATGAATTAGGTATGATTGGTGTTATACTTTTAGAAATTATCGGCGCATTAGTTGTCGTATATTATATTTGGTTTGGTGAATTAAAAATTGATAATATAAAACTTATAAGTAAAGAGACGGTTAAATATATTATCTTGACTTTTATAGCTTTCATGATTGTTGTAACTCCCTTATATCATCCACCAAATAAAGCCATTATACCATTTTTAGCAAACGTGACTACAACAGGTGGATTTTTATTAATATATAACTTATTATAAATGATATCAAATGAATCTTTATTTTTAATATTCAACGCATTTGTTGGTTTTTTTAGTGATATAATATTAAATATCATAGCAAATAGTGATATTTATAAACCCATAACTACATTAAAACCATATTTTGAAAATAAAACTATATTTCAAGCGGCATTCTACGCTTTACTAACAGTTGTTATTATTGTTGGTATTATCATGAAAATATTCGAATTATTTTATAATAAATATTTACCCGAAACAGATGAAGAATACATTGTTTATTTTATTCTAACATTTATTATAGGTTATGTAGGAGATATATTAATATATAAATTAGATATCTTTCCTAGACTTCATAAATATTATACGGTAGTTGGAAAAGGGTTATGGGGGGCTCTCGCGATATTATTTTCAGTAATAGTATCATTATCCGGTTTATATATTTTTCATAATTTTAATAATCTATATGATAAATTCCTGAATATAATCTACTAGTTGATCTCTGTGCATATATAACCAATGAAGTGTGATACTATTCTCTATATTTTCTGCTAAATCATATTTATCATGGTCACCAATATTTTTTATTTGTTTGCTTATATCTTTTAATATAGGTAATTTACCTATCCCCTTTTCAAAATTAGAAAGATTTTCATATATTATTTTTGCTTTTGTATCATACGGGGCTTTCCAATCGGGTCCATCATCTATCCTCATCTGTGCCACAATATAATGTTTATTTTCTAATTGTGAAATACCCCGTTTAATTAATTTATTTGTTCGCATATTAATACTATTATAAACCCAATAACTCTCCCTTGTTTTAACTTTTTCTTTTCTTAAACGATCTAATGTATGATTTTCATAAAATAAATCACTGCTATACATCATATCATCGGGTAAGAAAATTATATCAACTTGATTAATACTTTTTCTTATATTTAAATTTAAATTTAACTTATTACTATTAATAGACACCTTATAAGGATTATGAATTTTTCCAAATAACTGACACATATTTAACCATACAACACCCTTAAATAATTCTGTGATATTCAGACAAAATTTACTATATGATTCACTATATTTCTGACCTTTTTCCATTTGATATTCATGTAAATATTCACAGTCGACATTATTACAAACATCTAGTTTAAAAGCAGAAGATACACCTTCTTTATTTTCACCATCACTTTCAATTAATTGTTGTTTGCGTTTTTCTTGATTCTCAATATATTTAATACATTTTTTTATATTACGATTATCACCTTTTTTAGTATATTTTTCTAAATCTTTTTGTTTTTCTGTAATACGTAAATCTATTTTATATAAAGCATGTTTCAAACTGACTTCTTTAGTGGATAATGCACCATCTTCAACTAAATATGAAATAAAAAATAAATATAATTTTTTTAATGGATCTAAATCACATAAATTTTTCTTTTTCCCTAGTGTACTATTTAATATACTCACTGTCATACACAAGGTGTTACATTTTATTTCTTTGATTATATTTTTATTATTTAATACTTTCCAACCTCTACTAAAACCAGTTTTTAAATAAGGTAATAATAAATAATCTTCTTTGTCAAACAAATCATGATAAGAAGAAGATATTGTTTTATAAGCATGATTTAATAATTCAATATATCTTTTAGCTTCTTTACGATCTCTTATACTACGCTTCTGCTTATTGGTTTTATTTTTACCTTTTCTCGTTCTTTTTCGCTGAGTTTTTACCATATCTATATATATATATATAATATTATTATGGACCCAGAAATAAAATCTAAATTAAATAGTTTAGAATATAAATTAATTGATTTAGAAGTGAAATTAAATAAGATTACAGAATTATTAGAAAAAGATATTTCACCGAATTGTAATAAAATGAGTAATCATATAGATTTCGTTGATAAAGTATATGATACTGTAAAAAGTCCTTTAGGATTTATTTGTTCAAAAGTAAGTTTATTAGGTAGTAATAATGAAAATAAAGAATATAATTTAACTGATAAATAATAATTCTTCGACCTCCGCTTCGATCGCATTAAACATATCCGGAGTGGGTCTTCTACACCAGGCGATAATGGTTTCACAAAGGATATAAGGTACGGGGGTCACATCCCCTCCCTCCCCATATATATCAAATGAATGTGTCGTACCTGGTACAATCAGGGAATCGCAAATTCTAGATTTTTTTATTTTCGAGCAATCGGCTACTAAGATTGTTTTTTCCATGCCAGTATCTTCATCTGTTACATCATAGACACAGTCCTCTTCTCTTCCTTCGCCCCATCTCCCCCATCTCCCCCATCCGTGTTCTGTTAATAATAATAATATTCTTTTATTTTTTTGTTCACATAGTCGTAAGAAAATCTCAGTCTTTTGTGGACCCGCAAACTCGAGCCCACTTCTACCAGCAGCTATAGTAGCTGGAGAAACAAATACTATACTATGGACATTTTCTAACATTTCTGGGTGTTCCACAATATAATCAATGAACAATGCAGAACCTTGGCTAGTAGTAATTACTGATTTTTTCGCACCAGCATTGTTTTCAAATGTATTGGCTATGCATAAACTCATTTCCTCACTCCCGCTACTATCTCTGTCAAGCGCCGCCCAGCGCGGTTTATTATTGTTTTTCCCACAATGTAGGTCTCCTATTTCATTATATTCACGTGTGGATTTTAAAATATTACTATCACCAACAATATCCTCAACCATCTCCTGCCACACCCCCACACCATCAGATCTCTCTCTACCCCAAATATTAGATGAACCTGGTATTAAAACAAATTTAACATCGTCTGGGGCCTGCGAAAATTTTTTCGCAGGTTTCTCGAGCCTGAAGCCACCCGCAGGTTTCCTGGATGACGAGGCCGCACCCTCGAGCCTGAAGCCACCCGCAGGTTCCCTGGATGACGAGGCCGCGCCCGGCTGAGCATGGCGAAGCGTGCGAGCACGTGCTTCGCGTTCTTCGATGAGATCGAGGGCATCGCTCTCGAGGCCATTGATCTCCCGTTGTAATAGTTCCACCCACTCCCGATTTTTCTCCTCTTCAAACTTTTGCTTTGTCTCCACCTTTATGTCGATTTTTTTATAAATTTCCTCGATTTGTTTATTAATTTCCTTGATTTGTCTATAAATTTCCATCTCCTCCTCCCCAGCGCGCTGGGCCGCCCCACCTATCATTTTATTAAACTTTCTGCCAATTATTTTATTTTTTTTTCTAGAAACTCTTTTTTTGGAAACTCTTTTTTTGGAAACTCTTTTTTTGGAAACTCTTT
>Ga0233432_10000650_pt1 | contig 33254 bp, 13 predicted proteins | sample SI_122_August201_6_FD_179870 | JGI IMG/M metagenome (GOLD analysis project Ga0233432, IMG submission 179870) | Seawater microbial communities from Saanich Inlet, British Columbia, Canada - SI_122_August2016_10_MG | ecosystem: Environmental > Aquatic > Marine > Inlet | place: Canada: British... | reverse complement strand
TTGGACAATAATATGAATTATACTGATGTTATATGGAATACAAATACAACTAGATATGTAAAAAAAGAAAATAAATCTGTAAGTAAAGGAACATTTAATAGCACTAATAACATTGAACAATTTGAAAATATTGTAGACGTAAATGAACCTATTATTAGAATGTTTGCTACTCAAGATGAGATGATTAAATGGTTTAAGCTCAATCTACCAAAAGAAATTTATGGTCGTGGTCCAAATAAAAAGAAAATAGAAGAAGATGGTTTCTATAGGTCAGCAGGTGCTACTCGTAAAGGAAAACATATAATATCAACTGTAACAGTGTATAAAGAACGTAAATCAGGTTTAAATGATAAAAATAAATTTAGAAGCTATGCGTGTTATAGCGATGTAACCAATCCAGCAACAGTAGAATGGTGGTTAATCTATTCCAAGCTCTAAAGATATATAATATCCTTACATAATTCATTTAATAGGTCTAGGTTATGACTAACAAGTATAAAAGTGAAAGTATATTCTTTATACTTTTCTTTTATAAGTTCTATAAATAAATTTTGATTATAAGTATCTAAAGCCGATGTAGGTTCGTCCATTAATACAATCGGTCTATTTTTATTTAATATATTACAAATAGTAAATCGTTGTTTTTGTCCTCCACTCATCTTAGTATTTGGTATATCTTTTGTAAAGTCCTTCATTAAATCACTATCACATCTAATATTATTTGTTAATTCTAATAATACAGGTTCTTGTGCTATATATCCTATCACGTCATTATAAAAGAATTCATCATCAATATCTTGTATATTAATATCATTAAAACCAATATTACCTTCATTAACTTTATACATTTTGATTAATAATTTTAATAAAGTGCTTTTACCAATACCAGATTTACCGTAAATACCAAGTTTAGATCCAAATGGTATAAACCTACTAAAATCTTTATATACAACAGACGTATTATAAGAAAAAGTAATATTATTAATGTATATAGCTGGTTTAAAATCTGGTATATATTTAATACAATTTGAAGAATTATTAGGAATATTTAATACATCGCGAACTCGTTTAACAATGCAAGTATTTTTATAAGTATTGGTTATAATATGTCTATATGATTCTAATATACTAATAATTGAATCTATATATAATAATAATTGATGTATAATTATTAAACTTATATTATTACGAATACCATATGATATTATAAAATAAATTATAAATGTATTATATGTATTAGATAACATTAGATCAATACCATAATAAAAAGCTTCTTTAATATTATTAATACCAATCTGATTTTCTAAATCAATATATTTGGTAATTAATGATTTTTCTAAACAGTTAGTTTTATAGCTATCAATTTTATGAATATAATCGTCAATATAATTATTTTGTTCTTTAGTTAAGCGATCTTTTTCGTGTATAAACTTATGATAAAAGTATTTATGATACAAATAATTACATAACAATTGAAAAAAACATAAAACAAACAATAAAATAGTTAAATCATATTGTATATTCATATTATAAAAAATATAAATAGTTGATAATGATTGTATGCTAGTTCTAACAAATATATTAAGATGTAAAATAAATAAATCACTTAATATATTAGCATCTTTGGTTATTAATTCAATTGTTTCATTAGAATTTTTATTATTAAAATAGGATAAACCTACTGAAGATAATTTAAATAATATTTGTTGTTTTTTAATAGCAGAGTGTTTAAACATAATTATACTAAATAAGAAACCTCTAATACCTCCAAATATATTAGCCAATATTTTATAAAATATATACGATATCATAACATCATATAAATTATTAGATTCTGTTAATAAACTTGAAATTAATGAAGCATAATATATAGGAATAAATGAAGAAAAAAATGCGGAAATAGAAGCAGATAATAATCCAATTAAAATATAAATAATTAACATTTTTAGTTTATACATTTAAAATAAATGACTTCATATTTAAGCAGAGTATCATTAAGTGACGATACACAATCCAATTTATTAAGATTAAATCACCAGAAAACAAAAGATACCGAAACTTACATTAGTATAAATAATTATTATCAAATAGGATCTGTAAATTGTAATTTTGTTATTAAAAGAGATAATGAAGATTTATTAATAATTGATGATAGTAATATAACTTTCAATGTTAATATTGATTTAGATAAGATAAATGTTAATAATAAAGCTGTATTATCTAATGCAATTATTGAAAATGATCTAAGAGTTCTTACATCAAATGTAAATATAAATGATGATATTATATTATCATCAAATATTATAGATATAAATAAAACTACACATTTTAATAGTAATATTTATACTGATACGTTATATGTAAATAATATAGAAAATGAATCAGGACGTAATATAATAATTAAAAAATTACAATTAAATGAAAGTGTATTTGATAATCCACAATTAAAAAATAGTGTTGATATTATTCGGGATACTTTAAATAGTTCTAATATTATTAATATTAATATTAATAATAATAGTAATTTAGAAAATATATTAAAAGTTGCTGATACCATAACAATAAATAAAAATGGTGAAATAAATATAAAAAATAATATTAATATTAATTCAAATAGTATTTATTTACCCGATTTATCAATCGATAATAAAAATCATCTTACAATAGGTGATATAAAATATCCAATTAATGTAGTAGATTACGATACAAAAATAGAATGGAGTAATAGTAATAATAGTTTATTACATATACATCGTAAAGATACTTACAGTGAATATGATATTATAAAAGATCCTTTGTTATATATAACTGTTGATTATGAACCAAACTGTAATATAATTAAAACAAATTACGCTCAAACTGAATTAATATTCAGTAATTTAGAATTAACATTAAGTAATAATATAACAACTGAACAAACAGCACAGCATATAATATATTTAGATATTTTACCTCCTGTTGAAAATGCTATATGGTCTTCAAATACTACACCATTAGTTATAACAACAGATGATCCTTTTTCAACTACTTCAATAGAATTACATCTTACAAATTATGATTATAATAACTATAGCATTTTTGCAAATGAATGTAAATCACGTTTAGTTGAAGCGGTAGATGGTATAACTGAATATGATATAGATGTATATATCGGATTTTATAAAACAGAAGATATCAAACCAATAATTTTAGGCAAAACTAATGAACATAAGTATGGTATAGAGTATAGTTTTGAAGATAATTTAATAGGATGTAATATAGATTATTACAATATAATTGAAAGTAATTACAGTCCTTACAATATACCAGGAGGAACTGCGTCTATTATAATTCATTTTGATATTCATATATTATACGAAAAAAGTGATGAGACAGAAGTAATGTATTATATTAATACAAATCCAATAATAATAGAATGTCCATTGATAATGCATTGTGAGTTTAGTAATAATGATATACTTACATTGAATAGTAATGGATTATTGAAAATAAAAGATCTTAATACAGTAAAAGCAACTATACCAGATCTTTATATATCAAATATTCATAATGATGTAAATTTTAGGGGTAATGATATAACAAATGTAAATACTTTAGATTTAAATAATATAACAGTTGATACTATAAACGCAACAACAATTAACACAAGGGATATATATATAGCAGAAGGTCAAACGATAAAATTTACTGAAATCGATACATCAAACTTTAATTCAGCATTTTTTAAATATAATGATATTCGAACTAACTTTTTTAACAAAGTTACACTATGTGAAGGACAAATAGAATACGAACTTATAGAAGATTATCGTACTAATTGTAATATATCTGGATTTTTAATATCAAGTTTGAATAAGTTATCAAATATTGATCCAAATAATAATGAAGATATAGCATATTTTGATGGTAATGTAAAAATAATAGGTGAATTACAATTTAATAATTCTAATATTAATATAAAATATGATAATGATATTTTAAAAATAAGAGATCGTATTAATATAACAAATAATGTAATTAGTTTAGGTAAATATTTAGAAACCTCAACGACTAAAAATAAAATATGGTTTGGTAATTATAGTAATTTATTAGATTATGATCAAGATGAAGCTAATATAGATTACACATTTGATACTGCTGTTATATATGCTACTGCAATAACAGGAAGTGTTAATTTTGATATTTATAAAATTTATTACAATTATTTTACAACATTTTATAAAGATATAGCACCTACAATCGATATAATAAAAGCATATGCTGACAAATATGATATTAATATGTTTGGAAATGTAAGGGTTGCTACCGTTAATAATGAAACAATATTAGAATTATCAGATTATACTAGTAATCATAGTATCCCTAAAAATACAATGAATGTATATGGAAATATAAAATGTTGTAAGCCTTTTATGTTTGAAGAAGGCAATAATACGGCAACAATACTTTCATATACTGCTCTAACAGCAAATGGAAATATAGAAATATATGGAAATATAAATTGTAAAGGAGATATAATAAGTGATGGATTTATTAGCACAGAAAAACATATAGAAGCAAAGCAAGGAGTGCGTAATATATCAGATTCAAGAGTGAAATATGATCTTAAAAAAATAGAAAATGCAGTAGATAAGCTTAAATCATTATCAGGATATACATTTAAACGTAAAGATCTTAATGGTATTAAAGATACAGGATTATTAGCACAAGATGTTAGATCAGTATTACCAGAAGTAGTAAATGAAAATAACGAAGGAATATTAAGTATTGAATATGCTAAAATGATGGGTTTAATTGTAGAAGCAATAAAAGAGCTAAATACTAAAATTGATCTTATAAAATAACATATAAATACTATTATTATCTTTATAAAAATCTTCATTTGTTAAAGGTATAATTGTGTCGTCATCAATAACAATATTATTATTTTTATCTAACGCATTGTAATGTCCGCTATTAATACTACCAAAATGATTGATAGCAGAACTTAGTTCCACTTCAATTTTATTTTTATTATCATAAAGAATATTATGACTTAATAATATATTTTTATTAATATTAACTTTAAAATTAAGTTTTTGTCCTAAATTGTTATATCTATTTAGTGATATAACTAAATATTTAGGTAATTTATAAAACTTAATATATTTATCTTGTTTGGATTTCTTACGACAACATTCACAATCAATTTCATCTGTAATGCTTTTAGAAAAATATTCTTTTAACATTGATACAATGCTATCACCTAAGTTTAAACTAATAGAGTAAAAGGTTTCAAATGAATAAGTTTTATTTTTACAATTGGAGCATATTAATATTTGTAATAAAACTCCTTGAAAAATATCATTCCATAATGATGATTTATTATTATTATGTTTAGCAATTTGTTCATACGCTTTTTTATGTATAATAGATGTAAAAGATTTATTATTATCTATTAAGTTACCAGTGTTATTAAAAACTTCATTTGATAATAAAGTCCATATTTCTTGTGCGTCTAATTGTTGTCTAGGTTGAAATGAAGAAAATGTAGAATATAAATAATTTAAGAAATTATTAGGTTTAATAGTTTTATCATCATAAACCTGCATTAAATGTAATAATTCAAATAATGCTCTTGTAAATGTATTATTTTTAGGCGTATCAAATATACCAATATTGATCTTACAAATATTAATACATTGTAATAATGAATTAATAGCACAAGTATTACCTAAATTAACGAGTTTATTGACCATTTATAACAACTATTTTATTTGTTTTCTATATCATTATTATAATAAATGAAGAATATCTATAGATTTGATAATAAAAACTTTAGTATTGAAGAATTACGAACATATATTAATAATAATAAAAAATTATTATCATTGTATAATAATTTGCGTAAAATAATATATGTTAATAATGAAGAATATAAACACGTAATTTATGCATCATCAACAAGTTGCACTAAAATAATATGTGGATTATTAAATGTTTTAGGATTTTATTCAGCTTACGATAAAGATCATAAATCGCAAATGAAAAGTGATGGTAAATGTTTTGCATATTTAACAGCTAATAATGTATTTAAAAAACCTTTAAGTAAAACTCTAGTAAAACAAATAAAAAACACATTTAATGAAAGACCTGATAACATTTTAGGTAAAAATATAAAGATAATTGTAATAGATAAATATTATAAAGAAGGTATAGATCTATTTGATGTAAAGTATATGCATATTTTTTCAAAAATAATTTATGATAATGAAGAAAATCAAATAATAGGAAGAATAAGAAGAACCTGTGGTCATATAGGATTACCGGATGGAACAAAACAAATAATATATTCGTATTATCCTACACCTAAACAAGATATAAGTTTTAGTAAAGAACTAACAAAGATATGTTATTATGCTTCAATAGATTATTTTGAATTGCAAGATATTCAAGATTTATTATTTGGTAATTATATACGAAGTTTAAAAACAAATTTTATATCAAGTAATGGCATTACGGAAAATGTAATGGATTTTAAAAATAATTTGTATGATAAATATTACGAAATATATAGTAATAATAAATCATCGTGTTATGGTAAGTTTGAACTTACTCCCACACAATTAATGATAAAAGATTATTTTCAACCATCTACTAACATTAACGGTATATTATGTTGGCATTACGTTGGTTCGGGAAAAACTTGTTTAGGTCTAGGTGTAGCCCGTAATTTTATAGATAAGAAATATTCAGTAATCTGGGTATCTCGTGGAACTTTATTAAGAGATATTCAAAAAAATGTGGAATTATGTTATGATAAAGATAAAATAGATAAAGGTCTAATAGCTGTATCGTATAAAACTTTTACAAATATGTTGCAAAATAAAAATAAATATGCTAGAGATAATTTAAGTAATACTTTAATAATTATAGATGAAGTGCATAAGTTATTTGACGGATCATTATCAAGGTTAGAATCTCCAAATCTTGATGTATTACGTGAGGCTATAAAACATAAAACGTGTAAATTGATGTTAATGACGGCTACTCCTTATATCCAAGATCCTATGCAATTGATAAAAATACTTAATTTAATAACAGACGAAAAGATGCCTGAAAATATTGAAGATTTTGCGAAAGAATATTTAGAAGATGGAAAAATATTTAGTTATACTGGTGTTAATAAATTTGTAAAAAATGTTTATAAAAATATAAGTTATTTGGATATGTCAAAAGATAATACCAAGTTTGCTATACAAATTAAAAATGATGTCGTATAAATTAAATATTATAAAATGGAATATATTATAAAAAGTATTTTAGAAGATGTTATAAATAATGTAATAATGTCTTCTAAAATAATAGGTGCTCATATAAATCGTGAAAAAACTTTAAAGAAAACTATAGAAAAATTGCATAAATATGGAGGTAATGCTTTACAAATATTTACATCTAATCCATCTAATTGTTCTCCAGCTAATTTGGATAAATATATAAAAGAATACGAATCAATTAAAGATCTACAATGTAATTTTGTAATACACGCATCATATACAATTAATATAGCATCTTTAGATCCAAAACAAATAAAATTAAATATGAATACAATTACAACTGATCTAATAATCGCAGATAGATATAAGGCGATTGGTGTAATATTACACGTAGGAAAATATGTTAAAAACAAACCAGAAGATTGTATGAAACAAATGAAAATATTTATGTTAGAAATTATAGAGTTTATTAAAGAAAATAATTTAAATACAAAAATAATATTAGAAACTGGAGCTGGTCAAGGAACTGAAATGATCGTAAATATAGATGATTTTAATAATTTTACAAAAGATTTAGATAAAAAGTATTTTGGAGTTTGTTTTGATACTTGCCACGTATGGTCAGCTGGTTTTGATATTATAGAAGCTTATAATAAATTAAAATATAATGTAATTGTAATACATTTTAATGGATCTAAAACACCAAAAGGATCTTTAAAAGATCGCCACGAACAATTATTTAGTGATACAAATACTATACCTATAGATAAACTTACAACATTTGCTAAAAATCTTAAAAATGTTATGATTATATTAGAAACACCAAATGAAGATGAGTATGCGAAGGAAATTGACTTTCTAGGGTGCGTTTAAACAATCTAAATTATTATAATAACTTTAGAATGTGCGTTTAAAACATTTAATGAACTAATCCCATAACGAATTGATTATTCTGTCTATGTATATTTACAACATAACCTTTATTTCTAACATATTTTACCATTTCATCAAGATAACGTTCATTTGAAATATTTACTAGATTTGTTAAAATATGATTACGTGCTTCATATACAAAATAAATTGTAGAAAATGTAGTATAATTTGTATTTAAGAATAAATCATTTTTCTCGTGATCGTGCAGTATAATAGCTAAATTGTTATTAATACTTTTTTCTAATTTTTTGCCAAAAAAATTAAATTGAAATAGTGTAGTTTCTATATTATTATTTTTACGAATACCGATTGGTATATTATTAATAGGATGTAAAATAAAAACAAAATGAAAATTATTGTTCATAACCTCTACAATTTTAAGATATAATGGCGAACTAAAATTAATAGTATCTTTAAAATAATATTCGGTATTCAATGTTTGTATTTCAATTGCATTCATATATTTGTTGTTTTGCTGAGTGTTAATTTTATTAAAATTATAATTTTTTAAACTTTTATAAATAATATGTTGTGATATATCAAAGATAATATCATTCTCTAGTATATAAATGTATTTATAAGATTTTAATTTATCTTTAAGACAATTAATATTTTGTGATATTGAAGCAAGGTTATTTTTTAACTTTTGTAAATGATAAAATGTTTCAATGTTATAAAGTTTATATATTTGTAGCAAGTTTTTATTCATTTCATTTTATTACATCTTTTAAAAAAAAATATGGTTTTAACATTTAACGATCATCCAAGATTTAAACCCGATTTAACACCTTATCAAATGTTTAATGCAGGCATAATTGGTGGTTCATATTTTAGAACTATTACATCACCTAAAACCAACATTACTTACACTACAGAAGATCATAAACAATTCAAGTTTTTAAGCAAAATACCAAAACATAAACTAATAACAAACGATTATGACAAAAATATTAATAAATATAAAGTTAAAGCTGGATCTTCTTATAATGATTGGATGGATAAAAATTGGATAGATGAAACCACAGCACCTAGAGGTTGGATAGAATGGTATTGTCATTTTTATAATGGTAAAAGAACAGAAGATGATGAAAGACAAATAAAAAGATGGATAAACTTCGCATCAAAAGAAAGCGGAAGATTTCGCATTAGATATCAAAATCTAATAACAAAAGAAAAAAGTAATAAAATAGATTTCCATCCAGTTTTACAACAAAATCTATTAGAATGGGCAGTAGATTCACGTAAAATGAAACCTTAAAGTAGCCTTAATAACAATATTTTAAAATAAATTCAGTGCAGTTAGTATTTAATTTAAGTGTAAGTTCTGCATAACATACAAATATTACTAAATTATGATATAGTTTAACAGTATCAACAATTTCTTCAATAACTTCCATATCATAAAAAATAGAAGATGTTATACAATCAATAAGACTAATTATCATAACATTGGATGGTTTGTATAATAATTTATTTAACGGTTTATCGTAATTTATATATTTAATAGGACTAACAATTTTTGGAATACTTTTATATGTAAGATACCAAAAAGAATCTACAATCATTTCAGTGTTGTTATTAACTAGTTTAGATGTATAAAATGATAATTGATATAGATCATACCACGTTCTTTGATAAATAAATTCTGTATGGTAAAAAGAATAATATAGATTTGATAATATATCTTCATTACCATACTGTAGTTTTTCAGTTATACTAATAAACATAATATTGTTAAATAATCTAAAAGAATAATAAAAATCAATTAGTGGTGTTGAAATAATAATTCCAGTAATCATTATAATTATTTACTAAGTTTTAATAATCCTGCAATTTTATCAGCATCCAAATTATCAACATAAAACCATTTTTTAACATTTCCATCCCATTTAGCACCTAGTGCTTTTGCTTTATCTTTATTGGCAAACGGAATATTAAGATAATGTTCTTTAACCTCTAATTTTTTAAGTTCTTCAATAGCACTAGAATCAGTTCCTTCATAATACCATCGTTTAATATCTTTATCCCATTTAGCACCCAATTCTTTTGCTTTATCCTTGGAATCAAATGGAATGCTTAACGAAATACGTTTAACAATGTCAAAATTACCAATAGCGTTATTAGCCAACCTATCAGCTTGTTCGTTACCATAAGAATGTTCATCATCTAATCCAGTGTGAGCTTTAATATGTTCGTATTTAATATTGTGTTGTTCTACAAGTTGGTAAAGTTCTTGAACTAATTCAAAGTTTTTAATTTCAGATTTGTCTTTTTTCTTCAACCAACTATTAAACTTAGTAGCACACTTAATAACATATTCACTATCAGTATAAATTATATATTTATTACCATCATTTGCTACAATTTTAATAGCTTTAATAAAAGCTAATAATTCCGCAACATTATTAGTTTGTTTATAATCACTATCAACTAAAGCACTAACATTACGTTCATCATTATCACCAAAAAAAACTCCTATTCCTGCTTTTGCTTCAGTATAACCATTTTTTGAACAAGCACCGTCAGTATAAATTGGAATCATTAGTTTTAATTTAAAATACTTATCATTTTTTTATATTATCTTACAATAAAATGGAAATTATTTACAATATCATTGTAATATTTTTAGTAATAAATGCATTATTTTGGTCTTTATTTACACATAAACAACATTGTGAGATAGCTGAAATGTTTGGAATAAAACATTGCCCGCCACATTGGCTACATATTAGCTTTGGAATAGTATTTTTTATACTAGCTATTGTAATACAACAACGCACTTATATATTTGGATAATTCCTTATATAATCCTTTATATGATCTTATAATTCCTTTATATGATCTTATAATTCCTTTATATGATCCTTTATATGATCTTATAATTCCTTTATAAACAATATCTAATAACCCATAAAATCTATAATAGCAGATGTAGAATCTATAGCGCCATTACGCATTTTAAATTGTCCTTTAACTTGTTTAGATCCTTTACTGCTAGCAATTATATTTTTAAGTTCATCAATATAAAACAAACGACGTGAATATATTTCATCATTTTTAATTATTTTATTAGTAATTCTAGATTTAGAATTAACTACAAATACTACGTGCTTTTTCTTCCAAATAAATGTATTTATCAATGTAAACTCTCTAGGAAAATGAGTAGCAGTTTCTTCTCTATATTCTCGTATCATAGCATCCCAAGGTGAATTATCTGTAGGATCTATAATACCACCTGGTGGTCCTAAACGACAATCAGTTTCTACTAATGTGCCTCTAACAGATGAAGGATTATGGGCTAACATTAAAACTTTCATTTCATCCGTATTTAAATCATTTGTTATTAATAAAACGTGAGCACTAGTAACACTAGAATGCTTAGACCAATTAACATTATTTTTAACAAACTCTAAATTATTACCAGAAAAGAAAGAAACTATTGTTGATTTATACATTGAATGAGATGATGCTACTCTAAAATCTGATATATATTGATCATTCATTAATGTATTTAAATATGATGTATATAAATTGTATTGAACAATATTCTGTTTTAACATTTCATCCGTAAAATTGATAGAATATACAAAATTATAACAATTACCCATTCTTAAAACAAAGAAAGGTTCCATATGAATATTATCTTTAATCGCTTGATATAAATAATTTACATCGTGTATTGATAAAAAACTAAATAAAGATTGTAGTTTTTTAAGATCATTATTATTTAAACTTTGTATTGTTAGCAAAGATGAAATATTTAAAATAAGTAAAATTATTTTATTTGAATCTTCTAAATTATTAATTAAATTAGTGTATATATTTAATAAATAATCGTAATATTTAGGACCCCATAATTTGTTAAGATCATCATAGGTATATCCACCATTTATATATATTGTTTCTAACATAAACCCACCACCTTTTTTTACACATCCACCGCATTTACATTTACATTCTTTCATTGTTTTATTAAATAAAACATAAATTAAATGACAAATCCAGTTGATATTGCGTGTATTTACGGTCATTATGAAACAATATTTGCTTTAGTAAATGTATTTGGTATAACTGGAAATGCTATAATAATAGCAACCAAAAATAATCATACAAATGTAGTTATTGATCTAATTAAATCAAACAATTTAAATGTAGATGAAATTAAAGATGAGTTTAATAACACTTTATTATGTATTAGTTCATCTAGAGGTAATTTAGATTTAACTGAAAGATTAATACTAGAACTAAATGCAAATGTAAATATAAAAAATGTAAATGGCAATTCACCGCTAATGCTAGCAACAATTAAAGATAATTTACCTATGGTAGAATTATTAATTGAAAACGGTGCCAAATTAAACTTATTAAATAACTTTGGATATTCAGCATATCTAATAGCCTGTTATAGAAATAATACAATCATTACAGATATGTTTTTAACAAAATATAATATTGATGTAAATACAACCGATGAAAATGGTAATAATGTTTTAATTATAAATGCAACATTAGGAAATATTAGTTTTGTACGTAAATTATTAACAGAATACAATGCAGATGTTAATATTAAAAATGCAGAAGGTAAAAGCGCAATATTAGTTGCTGCAGAAAATGGTCACATTGATATAGTTAATATGCTTGTAGATGAATTTTATGCAAATATTTTAGATGAAGATAATGATGGAAATAATGTAATATTATTAGCTGGAAATAATGGAAATACAACAACTATTGATGAACTTATTAATAAATATAATGCAAATATAAATGCACAAAATAATCAAGGTGAAACCGTAGTAACTGTAGCATCAAAAAATGGTTTTATAGATACAGTTAATAATATAACAAACAATTACGAAATTGATGTTAATTTACCAAATAATAACGGTGAAACACTAATAACTATAGCATCACGTAAAGGTTATACTGATACTGTAAATTTATTACTTGATGAAGTAGTTGATAAAGATGTAGTAAATAAGTCTTTAATTATAGCATCAAATAACGGTTATAATGATATTGTAGAATTATTAACTGAAAATGAAAAAACAGAATTAAATAAATTAAATGAATTTGGTAATAATGCTATTATAATAGCAGCAAGTCGTGGATATCTTAATATTGTTCGGAATCTAATTGAAAATCATAATATTGATATTAATACTGTTAATAGTTTATTATATACCACATTAATGCAAGCTTGTATAATTAAAAACAAAGAACTTATAACATATTTATGTAATAATGGTATAAATAAAAATCTGCAAAATATAGATGGTAATACTGCTTTTATGATTAGTGCATATTATGGTTATAATGAAATAGTTCTAATGTTATTTAATGAATTTAATGTTGATATTAATACTAAAAATAATAAAGGTAATAATGCTTTATTACTAGCATCAATGCAAAATAAAGATTATATGATTCAAACATTAGTTTTATTATTACATATGGATGTTAATGAAAAAAATAACGATAATAAAACTGCATTAATAATAGCAGCAAAATATGGATATACTTCAGTAGCAGATACATTAATAAATAGATTAAGTTGTAATACAGATTTTAAAGATATTAATAATAATACTGCTTTAATGATAGCATCACAACAAGGTGCTTATAATATTGTATCATATATTCTAAACAAATCAATAGTTACAATAAATGATCAAAATAATGAAGGATATACTGCTTTATTATTTGCAGCAGAAAATGGTCATAGTGAAATATGTGATCTATTAATTCAAAATAATGCTAATATATTATTATTAACAAATGAAGATAATAATGCAAATATGTTAGCAGCAAAGAATGGTTTTAATAATGTTTTAGATATAACATCTCAATATATTAATATAGATATATTAAATAATAATAATGAAAGTGCTTTAATATTAGCCGCAAAAAATAATAAAGTTTATACTGCATTACATATAATAAATAATTTAAATGCTTCTACAGATTATTTAATAGGTTATGAACAATTTGATAAAATGACTGCGGTTTTCTTATACGTTAAAAACATATAAAAGGTTCATTACTATAATGAACTAACACAATGGAAATATGTATAGGTATAGATTTAGGAACAACATATAGTTGTGTTGGTATTTATCAAAATGGTCAAGTTGAAATTGTTATAGATCCTCATACAGGTGCTAGAACAATAGCATCTTATGTATCTTTTGGTGAAAACGAAAGAACCATTGGGAATATAGCAAAAAATCAATCATCTATGAATCCTAAAAACACAATATATGATGCAAAACGTTTTATAGGAATGAACTTTAGTGATCCTAAAATTCAAGAAATAATACCAAGATATCCTTTTACAATTAAAGGTGATAAGAATGATAAAATATATTTTGAAGTAGAATATAAAAATGAAACTAAAAAGTTTTATCCTGAAGAAATTAACGCAATGCTACTAGCAAAAATGAAAGAAATGGCAGAGGAATATACAGGTAAAAAAGCAACTAAAGTAGTAATAACAATTCCAGCACATTTTGCAGATTCACAACGTAATGCTACAAAATCAGCAGGTATAATTGCAGGTTTTGAAGAAGTCTTAAGAATTATAAATGAACCTACAAGTGCTGGATTAGCATATGGTATTGAAAAAAATAATTCATCCAGAGAAATTAATGTATTAATTGTTGATGTTGGTGGTGGAACAGCTGATATGTCTATTTTATCAATAGACGGTGGATTATATGAAACAAAAGGAACTGCTGGTGATAAGTTTTTAGGTGGATCTGATGTTGATAATAAAATTGTAGAATATATGGTAACCGAATTTAAACGTAAATTTAAATGCGATCCTAGTAGTTCGCCAAAAGCAATGAAAAGATTTAAAAATGCTGCTGAAAATGTTAAGAAAAACTTATCAACTTCAACTACTTCAAGTATAGAAATTGAATCTGCGTTTGAAGGAAATGATTATAATAGTTCTATAACAAGAGCAAAATTTGAACAAATATGTAGTCCTATTTTTGATAAATGTATTGCTTTAATTAAACAAGTTATGGATGATACTAACACAAAAATAAATGACATTAATGAAATAGTTTTAGTAGGAGGTAGCACACGTATTCCTAAATTACAATCAATGATATCTGATTATTTTAATAATAAACAATTAAATAAATCAATTAATCCTGATGAAGCTGTATGCTATGGTGCGGCAATCCAAGGTGCTATATTAACCGGAACAAATGACGAAAAAACTAAAGATCTTTTGTTAGTTGATTGTTGTTCTCTAAATCTGGGTATTAAAACAAATGGTTCTATTATGACACCGCTAATTGAAAAGAATTCTGCAATTCCTATTAAAAAATCGCAAACTTTTAGCACTGCTGAAAATAACCAACCTGCGGTAACAATTGAAGTATTAGAAGGTGTTTCTCCAATTGCAGATAAAAATAGAAAACTAGGATCTTTTAATTTAGAAGGAATACCTCCAATGCCAAGAGGACAACCACAAATTGAAGTAACCTTCTCATTAGATGCCAATTCTATATTAACCGTTTCTGCATTGGAAAAATCAACCGGTAATTCAAAAAATATTGAAATTAAACAAGACGATAATAAACTATCAAAAGAAGAAATAGATAAAATGATAGAAGAAGCAGAAAAGTTTAAACAAGAAGATGAAGCAAGAGCTAATAATATTCAATCTAGAAATAGATTGGAAACTATACTGTATGATAAAAAGAACACTGTAGAAAATGAAACAGAAGAAGTTAAAAATACTTTAATGCCTATAATTGACGAAGGTATAACGTGGTTAGATAATAACAAAGAAGCTACTACAGAGAGATATGAAGAATTGATAAAAGAATTTAGTGAAAAATTGGGATTATCTAATAACTTTGAGTAATTTAGCTATTATTTTTTTTAAAATGTTATTATAAACATTTTCTAGCCAATAGATAATATATATTATGAGTAATTTAGATATTTTAGAAGTAGCATTATTAAATATAAAAGATAAACTTGATTCTTTTTATCATTTAGTAGCAGATATTGATGATCGTTTACTCAATACTGAAAACTATCTACTTGATAATAGTGATGTTTTAAATCCAATATTTTCAAATATTGATGAACAAAGTATTTTTACAAGTTATTCACTAGCATCACGAGAAACAAGAACAGATCCAATTAGATTGGAAGATATACATCTAAGAGCTACTAAACCTATTTTAAATACTCCAAATGAACCTATACAAAGCTGTAATGTTGCGATGACACCAATAACCTTTAATAATTTTAATCAATATTTTCAATCAAGATTAGGAGATACACTGCAGTTTTATGTTACCAATCTACAACTACCACGACAATCTTTAGAATCAAATTTACCATTTATCACAGCAGGATTAGAATTAATAAGAGGTTGCAATTTTAAAATTACAAATGATTTTATAACAATTCAACCTGATTTTAGAGATCAAACAATTGATATTAATATACGTGCTTTAGATAATTCTAATATTGACAAATATGAAAGCTATGATAGTTGTAATTACCTAAGTGATCCTTATACAATAAGAATCGTTGAATCAACTGCTCCTTCTATTATTAAAATTAGTCCAGATGGTAACGATAATACTATAACCTTCTCACCTACTGATTACCATATTAGAAGTAATTTTAATACCCCTGTATTATTTTTACAAACTTTTATTAACTCTACAGAACAATCTACAATAGCTAATATAACATCAATATACTATGAATATGAATTACCTATAACAAACGTAATATTTTCTAATGTAGATCAAGATTATTATTCAAATTTTAATCAAAATTATTATTTTAGATTTGATTTTCGTGGATCTAATAATGAACCCAAACAAACTAAACTTGAGGTTATAACTTATGATTCTTTATATTATCCATACTATCCAGATAAAAAAACTACAACATATGTTATAATTGAAGAACCACCACCTATCATCTTAATAAATGGAACTTCTAATAATTTTACTGAAACACAAGAAGGCTACAATACTTTTGAAATTAATTACTTAGACCTATTTAGTAATAATGTTAATTTAAGTCAAACTAATATTGAATATGATTATACAAATCCTAATGCACATAAACCTAGTAGATTTTATACAAGTACTAATTCTAAATATAGTAACATAACTCAAGTTTCACAAACAACAATTAAAATCAATACAGATTATCGTAATACAAATTATTCTATTTTTATTACGGCAAAAGAATCAAGTTATCAAGAATTACCAACATATTACACTATTAAAGTAACTGAATTACCACCACCACCACCACTTATAATAATACCTAATAACACATATTTCAAGAATTCCACAGAATATACAGCTTCTATAATTGATTTAAAAACTTATTTTATTTCAGGAACATCTAATTTAAACCTAATATTTTCGTTTAAAGAAGATACTCTTACAGATGAATATGCTAATTTATTTGAAATTACAGATAATAACTTAAAAATAACACAAGATAAATATTTTAGTTCGAATAGAACATTAAAAAAAACAGTAATTGCTACAGACACATTATACAATGTATCTAATATTATTGAATTTACATTTGATCAAAAACCTTTAATAAGTATAATAAAACCACAAGTATATCTAACTGATATTTATGAAATACAAACAATTCACATAAACGAGTATTTAACATTTAATTTATCAAGTATAATAACTAACATAACAACCATTATAACATCAAATACAATTATTCCAGAACCAGAAGGACACGAAACATCCTTAATATCAAATAAAACCAATTCACAATTTAAAATAAATCCAGATTATCGTGAAGAACAATATACACTTAATGTTAATGTTATACCAACCGTGGAATTATATTCTTCGTTTAGCTTTAACTTTGATATCATTGTAAAAGAAAAACAATTAACACCACCGTATATAATTACTGATACTGATAAATTTACTACAAGAAACTATACATTATCAAATCATAGTTTTAATATTAATTTAGATACTATTTTTTGTAATACTATTCCTAATTTTACTTTAGCATATTTTGTAAATCCTATTAATATTACTAATTATGATATTATTGGTAGTGAAATAACATTTACACCAAACTATAGAGATACTAGTTGTAATATACAAATTATTGCTTCAAATATTGAATATAATATTCAGTCAGAATCAAAAGAGGTATTTAAAATTAATATTACAGAAGTAAATCCTATAAGTTCATTAAGAGATTTTGATGATATTATCACAAATGAAGAGCAAACTCTAGAATTAAATGACTATTTTGAAACTAAAGAAGGAAATATAAATAACATTAATTTTACTATTAAATATTTAAATCATCTTACGAAAAATGAAGAACCAGTTAGATCTAATATTGATAATTCAAATCCTCCTGCTAAAATTGAAAATAATAACTTAGTAATTATGCCTGATTATCGTAATACTACTTATTTAATTGAAATTGAAGCAAAACACAACACTTTTAATGAAACAAGTTTAATCAAAACAATTACAGTTATTGAAAATATTAAACCAACTATAGATACAGTTATAAATAATGATACAATTTTAATACAACAAGATTATTTTATATTAGAATTAGCAAATTATTTTGATCTTAGATATTATTTAGATTATGGTAATAAAGTTAAATTACAATTTGAATATGAAATTAATTATGAACAAAATATTGATATGAAATTATTTTATACAAATGGTAAATTATACTACACTGATAATTTTGGTACTAAAACAAATAGAATATTTACAAAAGCATATACAAATATTATATATAATATTCATACAGATCCCGGAAAAGTATTACAACTATACAACAGTAATGGAACAAAAATAGCACAATCAAATACAAACACAAATATACTTAATTTTAAATCAGCATATCCAGGTAACATTTACAATAGTCGTAGTTTATCAGAACATTTGTTTGAAGTTAAGGAACAAAATATTAGCACATATATCGATGATCCTAATTTAATTGTAAATGGTAATACAGGTAAAAGTTTTTTAAATAATATTATTTTAAGTAATTTAACAGATGATACTGCACCTATTAAATTTGCTATAAATGTTTATGATCTGTTTAGTTTTAGCAAATTAACCCCCGAAGAATTAATATTAAACAGACCTAATGCTATATCACAAATTGTTCCTGATTTACGTGATAAATCAGTAATACAAAATATGATACAATTATTAGGTAGAGGCGATGATTTAGACTCAGATAAATATACCTTTAGTTTTGATGAATTAACTGACAGCAATTTATATTGCAATGTTATTGTAGAATTTGATAATAATAGTAATATAAAAGTAAATCCATATTATAGAGATGATACTTATTTTGTATATATAAATGTATATGATAAACTTATTGGAAAAAAAATAGATCAATTAGTATACATATTTACAGAATTACCTGTATTAGAAAGTAAATCTTACGATAATACTTTTACTTTTACATCAAATCAATATATTTTTGATTATTCTAATTTTATAATTAATAATACTACTGATAATCTTATTGAATTAAGCATTTCTGTATTATCAAATGAAACCTATATACCTATTGATAATTATAATAATAATATTAGATCAACTAAAGATGGTAATTCATTTTATATAATTAATAATCAAAATAATCAATTAATTATAAATCCTGATCTCCGTAATGATACTTTTGTTTTAAAATTATTTTTTAATGTTCTAAATTTAGAACAACACGCAGTTAATTGTAATATCAGATTACCACTCACGATTAATGAAGAAAAAATACCATCAATAATATATAACTCACAACAACTTGATTTTAATATTACAAATAACGAAAGTAATCAAGTATTTGATTTAACAGATTTTTATACTTATAAATATCCTGATAATCTTAATTTTAATTTAATATTTGAAACTTTTAGTAATACAAATATTTACATATCCGATAGTAATTTAAATCTAAAATTCGATTATCATAATTCTAATTACAAGGTAATTATTGAAGCAACTGATTCATTTTATTTACCAAATGAAAGTAATATAAACTTAGTATTGGATATAACTGAACAAAAAACAATAGAAGATATATCAAGTTCATACGATTTTACACAGTTTATTAATATTTATAAAACTAGATGTAATATTGATATGACGGAATTATTTAAAAATTTAACTCATTATCCAGATACAGATCAAGTATTTGATATTATTTTATCAAATAATAAATATTCAGAGCTAGATTATTATAATCAATCAGACAGCAATCTAACTATAAAACCCGATAGTAGAGGTGAAGAATATTATATTACAATTGAAAGTTATATGAACGGTAGCCCACATTACAAAGATCCAAAGGTATCAAAAACATTTAACATTATCGAATTACCCACAATAAACTTAAAAACTTATAGTTTAACAAATCCTCTATATTTTTCAAATATATATGATGTATATAGTTGTAATTATCCATTCTATAATAATTTAGAAATACAACAATCAATATCTAAAACCAACAAATATATTAATAATTCTAAATATATTCCAGAAATTATACAATATAATGTAAGTGATACTATTAATACTACAAGTTATACATATGTTGAAGATAAACGTGGTATAGAATATAATGCAAGTTTTGAGATTAATGTTAAAAATTATAGAACTGAAACTTTGAATTCTAACTTTAATTTTAGTGTTATCGAAGATCCTCCTATTGAATATACAAGTAGTTCTAATGAAATAATATCTCAATATGGTGATAGAATTAATATAGCTAGTAAATTTAAAAATAATACATCTTGTAATTTAATTATAGATTTCATTGGTGGTTATGAAATAACATCAAATGTAGGATATAATGAAACTACAAATTATATCAGTAAATATTTAATTGATACATATATTTTTCCTGAAGAAACAAAAGCATCATCAACCACAGAACAACCAAATATTTCAACAGATGTATATAATCCTATAACTACAGAAATTATTAAAAATACAAATAATATAGTATTTGGATTTTGGTGTAAAAATTATTTTGATATAACTTTAAATACTTGTAATATTAATTATACTTCGACCGATTGGTTTTATACATTAATTCTTTATATTCCTAATAGTAATAGTATTAGTATTTATGAAAATATGAATATTATGTCAAATATAACAAATGTTTATATTGATCAAGATATTGAAATTCAATTTAATAGTAGTAATTTGGTATCTAAAGTAAGTTTTTTTAGTAATATGGATGAAAGAACACATAGAGCATTAACAAACAATATCAAAACAGATTTACCTTTTAATGCTAATAATCCATTTAGATATGGTAAAGAATCAACATTAGCATTTAATTATGATGTATCAACAAAAGATTTAAATATAATACTAGCAAACTCCGGTAAAAAATATGAATTGTTGTTTGATGCATATATAGAAAATTATAGCAACTTTAAGAAATTAGAATATTCTGTAATTGTAGAAGAAAATGATTTAGTAATACCTGATGGTGGATTAAGTACTGACAGCCTTAATAGTAAATCTATATCAATAGCAATTGATCCAGGTGAATTTGCAACTGAAGAACAATTAGAAATTGCAAAACTAAATATTATTACAACATTAGTATCTAACAAATTTAGTAAAGATACTACAATTGATCCTACTATATTAGAAGAAAGTCTAACAAAATCTGTTGTTCTTGAAGTAGTAAATGATGAACTCGTTGTAACTGTTAATCCAGATATTTCACAATCAATTACAACTGATGAATATGTAGCAGATTTGCAAGGAATTTTAACATCAAGCGAACAACCAACAGAACCATTAGAAATAATATCTCAATCTATAATATTAGCAAATATAGATTATACAGCCTTAACGCCACAAGATAAAGCTATAATAGTTGAAAAAACGAAAGACGAAATTAAAAAAACTAATCCTGCACAAATAAGTGATGATGATATAGTTGTTACATTATCGGGTAATGGTGATAAAACAATAGTATCAGTCGCAATTAAAGCAAATGCAGACACAGCTCAAAGTATTAAAGAAGGTTTAGAACCTGAACCAGTAGATCCAGATGCACCAGAACTACTAAATTTAGCTGAAAAAATTATAGCACAAGTTATTGACCAAAAACAACAACAAACACCACCAGATGTTACCCATAGTTTAACTACAGGTCCAGAATCAATAACAGATACAATACTTACAATTACATTAAACGATATATTATATATTGAAGCTGATAAAAGTATATTTAAAGAAATAATTAATACAATATTATCCAATTACACTATAGAAACTCAAATAACACCAACAGAAGCTAATTATGTAAATATTGTAATTAGTATAAAAACATCAACTGTTCCAATTGATATACCAACTCCTATAGAACTAAGCAAAATAATTAAAAATGAATATTTAAGCAGAAAATCTACTATAATTAAAGTTCCTACCGTTCCTACTACGGTTAGAACTATAATACAACAAGAAATTAAAACTATTCAATCATTTGATATAACACTTACCGGTATTGATTTTACTGGTTTAACTAAAAAAGACAAAGAAAAATTAATAGAATTATCAAGAACTAAAACAGTAAGTAGTAATGTTAAAGATGTTAAAATATTACAATCAGCGGATGGTCAAGATGTTATTATAAAAACTATTTATGAAACGGATCAAGCTATAACAATACCAACACAAGCAAATGTAGATTCAATTGTTTCCGAATTTATAGCTACAAAAGAAATTATTCAAGGCAAAATAACAGCTTCAACCCTTAGTATAGAAATACCAACTACTGATACTGAAGAAAATAAAGTTGAAAGAATAATTAAAATAGATGATATTGTTGATGGTGATCTTGATGAAGAAAGTGTAATTGACGCTGTTAAAGAACAAGTATCAAGAAAAACTGGAGAACCTGCAGAAAATATTGAAATTGATATTGAATATGTTAATGAAGGAGATGAATATATCAAAATAAAAACAACAATAACTACACAAAATACTGATGTAATTGCAGAAATTATGAATTATCATCCAAAATTAAAAGAAAGTCTTATTACTGAAATTAAAAATACTGAACAAACTTACTCCAGTTCATCCCAAAATATTACAGCTTCTGTGCCAACAACTATTACAAGATCAGATAAATCAGTAACCGAACTAGAACTAGCATTACCATATATTAATATAGAAAATGAACAAAATCAAGAGCTTATTAAAACCAAAATAACTGAAGACTTAATCGATATACCAGAAGAAGATATTACATTCACATTTGAAGCAGATAAAGTAATTGTATCTGTAAGACGCACTATAGGTACTACCATTTCTGATTTAGATGCTGAAACATTACAAAATTATATAATAGACACGGAACTTAAAAAACAAAATATATTAAAAGAAGAATCAACTTTTACAGAAGAACCAACCGCAGAGATTGGTGAACCAACCGAAAAAGAAAGAGTTTCATTTGAATTTTCAGTTAAAACAGATATTCATTATGTTGATGCAGAAATAATTAAAGACAAAGTTAGTAAAGATACTAAAGTAGATCCAAATGATATTGCGGTTGAAGTAGATAAAACTGGAAACGTAAAAGTAGATGTGTCATACACACACAACGATCCTACAAATCCTCCACCAATAGTTGATGATTTTAGAACTAGTGTTTCAGGTGCAATTAGCACATCAATAACTGATACAAAATTAGGATTTATATCCAAAGGTAGTTTTTCAACAGAAGCAACTGAACAAGAACTACCACCATCACCACAACAAATATATACTGAAGATATTGTAGAATTTAATACGAAAATATTAAGTGTAGATTATTCTGAAATGGATAGTAGTTCATTAGATGCCTTACGAGAAGATATTGAAACTATTTTATTTGACTATTTAGATGTCAATATTATTGAAGAAGATATTATATTTTCAAGTGGATCTTTAAAAATTACTATTAAAATTAAATTAGCATCTACTGTAACAGATGAAACTTTAGAGGAAAATGTATTAGATGAATTAAATAGAATATTAAGTGAAACTAGTGAAACCAAAAAACAACGTATAGCAAATGAAATTTTAACTGCTTTTAATTCTAATTCTGCTCTAGCTGATAAACTAGAATCAGATAGAACAGCAGACGATATAAGTATTGAAGTTGGTTTTACAGATATTATTAGAGCAAGCAGCAATAAATCTCAAGTTCAAAGTGTTATAACTTTTAGAGATATTATTTTTGATAATATTGACGATGAACAAAAAACGCAAATTAAAACACAAACTAAAAATATTATTCATAATGCTATTGAATCCTCATCAGCTACTGTTGCTTTATCAGCTGAGAAAGTTACTATTACAGTATCTACCAACAAAGGTGTATATGGTATAGATGCAGTCAAAATTGCTTTAGATGAATTGAGTAATTCAATAAAATCAGAAATAAAATCAATAATTACTCAACAAACTGGTACTGATCCAGGAGAATCAACATTCGAAAATAATATAAACACAGATGCAAATACGTTATTATCAGGTATTGGTAATATTATTTCAATTGATCAATTGATATACAATAAAGATCTTGGTGTTATTACTCTTGTTGATTACAGTAATATTATTAATGTAAGTGATTATATTGAAATTACTGGTTTTAATTACGAAATTGCAACTGGACACGAATATATTGTATCCACAGAAAATGAACAATTTATAATTATTAATAAAGGTAACAACAGTAATCATAATATTGAAATAAATGGTAGCAATGCAGCTATAAATACTAAAGTTATCTTTAGTTTTATTATTGAAGAATCAGACGAAACCGCTATCAATTTATCTGGTGCTTCTAATTTTACGAATTATCCATTAATGATTCAACAAACATATGAAGTAACAGAACTTTACGATTACTATCGTAAAGATTATATAAATTATTACCTATGTAATTTAACTACTACAACAAATATTTATATAAATGCAAATAAACAATTAATTATAATACCTGAAGACAATACATCATTATATTATTTTATAATTAAAGCAGAAGATCCTCTTAAGTCTTTAATAAATCAAGATATAACTTTTACTGTTAAAAATGTTGCAAATGTTACAGATAATACAATTAATTCACAGGCAGTATCAGCTACTAGAATAGATATTAATGATCAAATAAAAACAGCAGATTTCTTAAATTTATATATACTTGATAAAGCAGATAGTAATATATTAATAGTAAATACAGTAATTGAAAATGAAGAACCTGAATTCTTAGATTTAATTGAAAGTAATGTTAGTATTTCAGATACCAATATGGTTTTAACAATTAAACCAACAAAGGTTAAATTAAATTATAATATCAGATTATCTGTAGCTTATAAAGATCAAATAACTGGTAATAGAATTACTGAGCCTAATACAAGTATAATATATAATGTTGTTGAAACTGGAGTATTTTCGTTTTATGATAGTTCTCTGAATACAATAACTTATCCTCTAATTAATTTAACAAATAATGAAATAACTTGTAATTTAATCGCAAACATAAACTTACATTATAATTCATTAGATATAAACGTTATCAAGTTTTCTAATATCAATCCTCAACCTTTAGATGATGCTCATTATAAATATAATATTTATTCAAATGCCTATATATTAGACGAAGACAATAAAGAAATAACATTTAGTGGTGAATATCGTAATAGCAATTATACTATAGAGATTCAAGCTTATTTTGAAGAATATTCTAATGTTAAATTAACACAAATATATCAAATCCAAGAAGCAGAAATACCGCAAATATTATTAAATCAAGATGAACAATCCCTATACACATATACGGATCAAAGTAATCAAGTAATATATTTATCAAACATATTATCACGTTATAACTACGTTTATAGCAATGAATTAGAAATTACATATACATTTAATCCATCAACACAAACAGACGCAAATCCATATTATTTTAGTTTAATAAATGACACTTTAAGCATTGATACCGATTATCGTGGAGATAGTTATGATATTTATATAACAGTTAGAGATTCTAATTTTAATAGAACAAATAATGAGATTAGTATTAGTATTACAGAAATAGAACCATTTGTATTAAAAGATGATGCAACTAACACAATAACATTTTCTGATCTTAAAAATGATAGATTATTAATATCATTAAATGAATATTATGATATCAATATACCTGTTAATAAAACTAATAATATTTATATTAATAATACATTTTTAACTTATATTGCTATTGAAGGTGAGTATGAATCTAATATAGTAAATGATATAATAACACTAACATTTGATTATAGAACAATATTAAAAGTTACTAATGAAACTGATGATAAAATAAGTTTAACAAAAACAAATGATGAAAATATAATAATCACGGCAATAGATAACGCTTTTAATTCTAGTTATTTTATGGCTCAAAATAATAATGTTAATATTAGTAGTTATAATAATCCAATACCCAACGAAATTAGATCACCTTACCAATATAACCTAAACGAGTATTTTATATGGGATACTAAAAATGTTAAATTAAATACTGAATATTATATTATTAATTATAGTAAATATAATCAAAATAATAATAAATATTTTATAATTAAATTTACAGACAAAAATGATGAGAATTATAATAAAATAATTAAAACACTTTATTATAATACTAGTATAAGAGACGTATTTGACGAATCTACTATAAATTCAAATGTAATAGTTCATCAAACAATATATGACAATAGTTTTAATTATAATGCAAATTATCGTAATTCAAATATAGATGTTGCAATTATTTTAAGTAATATTGATTATCCTAATCAAACAAAAACTATTAATTTAGAATTTATTGAAGCTTCACTTGGTGATATACTATACAATGATATTGTAGTTGAATTAGTATCATCCAATACAATTATATTACCATATAATTTATATGAAGTGTATTGTAATAATGCAGAATTTGATAGAATAACTTATTCTGTTCATAACATAAAAGATACATATAATAATGTTCTCAATGAAGCAAATTATAATATAATCTTTGAAAATTGTAATATATTAATTCAACCTAACTTTAGAGGAATTACTTATGATATTGCTATAAAAGCGGAAGATACTAATTTTAACATTGATAATACAGATTTTTCAATTAATATTGAAGAATACCCACCTCTTAAATTTAATGAAGGTTTCAATAATAATATAGTAATAAATAACCTATCAAATGTTAGTGTTATTCATAATATATTTAACGAGATTACAGTTTATGCTACACATTGTAATTTAATATTCAGTAATTCATATTTATCTAACTGTTCAGATACTGATTCTGGTTATTATAATTTATTAAAATTATTCAGTAATCCTGTAGATTCTCCTACAACACCTTATGATAAAGTAGATTCAAATATTTATAACATATCATTTAATCCTGAATATCGTAATAAAACTTATGAAATAGGATATAATATTTATATGTCAGGATATGAATCACAGTATATTGAAGTTAAGTTTATATTAACTGAAATCAATATACAACAGATTGATAATATACAAACAACAATCTCTGAAATTTATACAAGTAATATACCGGATATAATTAATTTATCAGATTTATACAATTATCCTTATTCAAATGAATTAAAATTCAATATTACATCAACTTCTAACTACACTTATGACAATAATAATATATTAACATTTACACCTGATTTTAGAAATAAAAATTATTTTTTAGATATCGAAGCATATGATCCATATTTTACTAATCAAACATCTCAAAACAGTTCTAATAATGATATTAATTTTAATATTACCGAAAAACCACCATTAGAGTTTAATAGTATCTCTCCAACAACATTTATATATAATGTAAGCAATGATGGTTCATCTAGTTATGTATTTGAAGACTCATATGATCGTAATACATCAATAACTGAAGATAATCCATATATTACAATATATATAGGTGATAAAATAACATTTATTAGAACTACTCCTGGACATCCTATTCATATTAAAAACAGTAGTCAAACAAATATAGCACCACCAACCGATAATACAACAACATATATTTTTGATACAATAGATACATATGAATATTATTGTTCTCAAGATCATCAATCTATGAAAGGAACTATAAATGTAATCGAAATACCTTTACAAAATCAAAGATATATTGAATATAATTTAGGTAGAACAGAAAAACACTTTGATATTATTGATAATGTTAGAATATATGCTACCCATTGTAATATTATAATTAATAATATCACTACATTAAACACTGACGACGTTAGACCAGCATATTACAATACAACTTATCCAAATGCGATTACCATTATTAACGATAGTAATTTAACAATAGCAACAGAACATAGGGGTATAACTTATGAAAATACATTTGATATATATATGTCAGGATATGATACGCAAAAAATAATTAAAACTTTCAATATTAACGAATTAAGTAATTCACCTATAGTTAATAACAATAATGTATATACATCAACCATAGAAGAAACTAAAACATTTATATTAGAAGACCTATATGATTATCCATATTCAAATGAGTTAATATTTTCAATTATAGATGCTAAACAAAGATTAAAAACGGAAGATACCTTTGCAGATAATATTGGTCAAGCTATAATCCGCGGATTATCTAATATTAATGACCTATGTAATTTATTTATTGATCTAGCAATTGATGAACAAGAGTTTGAATTTACCATCAAAGCAGAAGATACGAAATTTAATTTAGTAAATGACAGACTTACAATTGAAATTACTAAAGATACACCACTTGATTTCAATGTTCCTAATTTTACAAATCAATCAATGGTATATGAAAATATTACAAATATGTCCAATTCAATAATAACTATTGACTTTTTTGATAAATATGTATCAAATATCGATGAAGGTAATATTTTAGTCATTGAACCAATGTATGATCATAATTCAATTATAAATGGTCGTTTAGCATATTATCCGGACTACTATCCTACACATAACGAAAGAAAACCTTACAATATAATAGATTCAAATGTATATTTCTTACCAGAACATCGTGGAACTGGATATTCTAATATATTTAAATTATATGCACGAAATGAAGAATGTAATATTGATTATGACAGTTATTATTTACAAGTTAATTATATTTGTTCTGAAATCCAAGTGCCTGCTATTGAATTTAACAATAATAAAGCTACTATATTTCCATCATTACCACTACAATTTAATACCATCACAGAAGAATCTTATGATTTATCTACATTATATACACATCCATATTTAAATTATTTAAATTTTGATTATACAGTAGATTCATATATACCATATAGCAATACTGTAATGGAACAAAGTAATTTACATATAATATTAAAACCCAAATTACGTGGTGAAAATTATACAATTACAATTAATGCATCTGATAGTAACTTTCAAATTTCTAATTTAGATTTAGATGTAAATATTAATGAAAAACCTGCTATTAGATTTATTGCTGAAGAAGAATATACATATTCTTATTTTAATACAAAAACTATTACCATAAGCGATCTTACCAATACACAAATTATTTGTAATTTAGAAAGTTATATTTATAATAATGCGGAAACAACAATACTATTTAGCAATATATTCCCACTTATAACACAAGTTCGTGAAGCTCACTATGACACTACCACAAATAAGAACGCACTTAGACGCATAGATACTACTATTACTGAATCAAATATATTTAATATTACTACAAATACTATTGAATCATATAATTATAAAGATAGTTATAAAGTTAATACTGATATAACAGAAAATATTAATTTAATAAATGGTAAAGAATTTTCAGTAGCATTTAATTTTAATTTTACTACAAGTTCTACAGAAACCGAATATTTTAATATTAATGGTGTTGATGATAATGGAGATACACAAATAATATTAAAATGTAAAATATATGCTAATAAAATAAAGTTTGAAACTAATTCACTTACTACTATTGAACATACTATTGATTCCACACCTGGTTGGAAATACATTGTATTTAATTTAAAAGAAAATAAACGTGAATTATATATTAATAATTTATCTGTATTAACAGTCAATAATGGATTAAATAATGATTTAGCATCAACTAATATTACAATTAATAGCAATATTGGATATTTCCAAAGTTTTAGAATAATTGATAAGCCTTTAACAACCAACGATATTGATTATCTATTTAACAATCAAATAAACACTTTATTTTACGAAAAAAATAAGCTATATATTAATCCAGAATATCGTAATCAAACCTATACAGCTCAAGTTATTTTAACAACAGAAGGATATGAAGAAATTAGTAGAACATTAAAATTTAATATAACAGAAACTCAAATACAACCTATAACATTAAAACCTGAATATAACAATATATTTGGTTACACCTATTGTAATTTACTCAATCATACCTGTAATATAGAAAATATAAGTGATCTTTATGATTATCCTTTCAGTAATCATTTAATATTTACAACATCTACAAATAAAACAATTGATTCATATAATACAAATAAACCATTTAACATTTCAACAGATAATGATCTTAGAATAACAAATGATCTTAGCATAACAGCAGATTATCGTGATATGGACTACATTGTTACATTAATAGCAACAGACCCTGTAAATAAATTTAATTTAGTAAATAACCATTTTAAAGTATTTATTCACGAAAAACCACCAATTGAATTTAATAATTTCGAACTTATCAATATAGAATATTTAACTAATTTAGAAAAAACAGAATTAACTTGCAATATATACGATAATATTATTATCAATGTTGATTCCAAATATCTAAGTAATTTAAGTTATAATGATAGCGTATCTAGAAACGATATTAGAAAAGCATTTTATAATAAAACAGATGGCAATATTGAAGGTAAAGATGCATATTATCTAAATGATTCTAATTTAGAAATTATACCAGAATACCGTAATCAAAATTATAGATTAAATTTTAACATAAATATTCAAGGATATGAAACGCAACAAATAACTAAAATTTATGATATAACAGAATGTAATATACCACTCATTGTTATTGATCAAAGAGTAAATATTAATTTTGTAGGGTTGTCAAATGAACCATTTATTAATAATGACTTAGCAGATTATTTTACAACATATCCATTTAAAGATGCTTTAGGATTTATTATTATTGAACCAGAAGATATACCAAACAGAAAACCTTTTATAGAAGAAACCTTTAACATACATCGTATTGATGATAGACAATTTAAAGTTATACCTGACTTTAGAGATACCATATATAATATTAAATTATTGGTATATGATCCTAATTTTTCATATTTACATTCACCAAATTATCATTCAACTTTATTAGAATATACAATACCTGGATTTAAACCAAAAAATACAGGAAGTATTATTAACGATTTAAATAATGATAAAGCAATTAATAATTATAGTAGCAATAATGTTAATGAATTATTAGAATTATCTTTTACCGAAATACCACCTATAGAGTTTAATAATATAATTGATATTATCTATTACTGTAATTTAACTAAAGATACTGAAACCTGTAATATTTATCCTAATATTAAATTTAATACTCCTACAAACAATATTACAACAACTTCTAATTATATTACTACCATACCAGAAATAGGAGTCCATAAACCCCTAGATGAATTAAATGCTATTAGTATAACAGATATATCTAATATTAATATACATCCAGAATATCGTAATACATCCTATAGAATTAATATAAATATAGCACATTCAGATTATTTAGAACAGGCAATAACACAAACTTTTTTCATACACGAATGTAATATACCTAATATTGAATTTAAATATCCACATATTATATTCAAATATATTAATCAAGAAACAACTGCAATAAACTTAGAATGTAATAATGATCTTAAAGAATATTTTAATTATCCATTCGCAAATGAATTAGAATATAGTTATAATATATCTAATATGACTCAAAATATTCCACCAGACCTAATAGCAAACCCTAATATTAGCATAGAAAATAGCAATATTACAATTCAACCTGATTTTAAAGGTTATATGTATTCCGTTGAAATCAAGGCAATTGATACTAAGTTTGGATTATCTAATTCAGAATTTGTTATTATTATAAAAGAAAAACCACCAATAGAATTAGTTAATACTCTTGATATATATTCAAACCTCATTGTAATAGATAATTTATCAAATGTTAATTATATAATTGATTCATCAAATATTTATAAAAGAAATTATAATACTGCTAGTACTTCAGTCATAAAAGACGTAAATAGTGATTCAACTAATACAATTGATTTTAAACGAAGAGATTCTACAGATCTTATAATAAATTTTGGCTCATCACTAAGAATATTTCCATATTACAGAGATGTTAATTATAATTATATATATGATATTTTTATAAAGAATAATGATACAACCGAACATAAATATAGTTATTTCAAACTTAAATTAGTATTAAATATTACAGAACTTCCTATAGAACCTATCAGACTTTACAATTCTGATAAAGTAATTTATCCATATTTAAGTAATAATATAATACCAATTGAAGACCTACGATCATTATACGATTATCCTTTCAGTAATCATTTAGAGTTTAAATATAGCAATAGTGAAACCGGAGACTACAATATTTTTGTAACAGATGATGATCTTACAGTTACAGCTGCATTACGTGATCAAACATATACCGTAACACTACAAGCATTTGATCCATTGTTTACATATAGTTTAGATGCTTCCTATATTGAATATAATTTAAAAGATAATACTACAAATAGTAATTTAGTAAATGAAGAGTTACAGTTTGAATTCCAAGAATTACCTGCAATTAGGTTTAAAGATACTAACAGTTTATCTAAAACCATTTATATTACTACCACAGGTGATACGCAATCCAATATTGATCTTATGGATTACGTAGAAATATACACTGACCATTCCA
>Ga0233432_10000648_pt1 | contig 33308 bp, 27 predicted proteins | sample SI_122_August201_6_FD_179870 | JGI IMG/M metagenome (GOLD analysis project Ga0233432, IMG submission 179870) | Seawater microbial communities from Saanich Inlet, British Columbia, Canada - SI_122_August2016_10_MG | ecosystem: Environmental > Aquatic > Marine > Inlet | place: Canada: British... | reverse complement strand
TCAATTTGTGGATGAGAGTGACGGTTACTTCAGATTATCTAAGATGGCGGCTTGCACTATTGCTGATGGAGAATTCCCTGCTGTTGAAGTTGTAGGCAATCCAAGCGATGACTATTTACTTGCTTTTGACCCTAACTGGGCTGGTAACACAAGCGCTGACCACTTCGCTATGCACGTATTTAAGGTTCTGAGAGACGAACAGAAGGTTTGCCTTGTCCATAGCTATGCTTTAGCTGGAGTGTCCTTAAAAGACCATATGAAGTACTTCTTGTACCTTATAGAATCTTTTAACATCGTTGGGATATGCGGTGACTACAACGGAGGAGTTCAATTCATCAATTCTTGTAATGAGAGCCAATTGTTTAAAACAGCTAAGGTTGATATTGGTGTTATAGAAGTAGACTTAGAAAAGCCTGATCAATGGCATAACGATATACTTAGCTTTAAGAATCAATATAATCAGAAAGAAAGAAAGTATTGTATCTTAAGAAAGCCTACAGTCAACTGGATTAGAAGTGGTAATGAGATGTTACAAGCAGCCATAGATCATAAAAGAATACTATTTGCTTCTAGAGCGGTAGACGATCATTTTGACCAACAAAGGAAAAAGAATTTACCTATTGATGAAATAAAGTGGGATAATAAAATTACAGCCACTTCTAGAGGAGCAAAAATGATAGACCTTCTTGATCAACAGAAAAGTAACATTGAACTTACAAAGTCGGAATGCGCTAACATTGAGGTTACTACAAACCCCCAAGGTTCGCAGTCATTCAACCTACCCCAGAACATCCGAAGACAAAAGGGGCCGAATAGAGCACGTAAAGACTCTTATTCTGCTTTGATTCTAGGCAATTGGTTTGCCAAAGTTTATTTTGACTCTCTGCACGTTAAACCTGAAAAAAAACCTACTGCTACATTTATACCGTTTACTATTTGAAAAGTTATAAAGTAACTTTTATAACTTTAGTGTAACAATTGTTAGCATGGCCAAGAAGCGTAAGTATACAAAGAGATCAGAATATTGGAGTAAATTTAAAGACAGTACTCCTAATCACAATTTAGAAGATATCACAAGCCAATCATTGGCAGAAGAGTTTTCTCCTGAACTGGTTGGTGAGTCGCTATATGAGACTACAGCTTCTCGTCTTGCAGATTCTTCAAAACGTTCTAGCTCAAGAACTAATAGTATTACCCAAAGTTATACTAAAAATAGATTTAAAAACATCGAGGATGGTTTGTTACCATTTGATTACTCCCGTGACTCAGTAAATTCTCGTGATGCTATCCAACTATGCCAGAAAGCTTACTTCAATGTACCTTCATTCCGTAGTACGATAGACTTACTATCAGACTTCGCTGATTCTGATTTATATTTAGACGGAGGCTCTGAGAAATCTCGTAACTTCATTAATGCTTGGTTCAAAAGAATCAAGATGCATGATTTAAAATCTCAATACTTCCGTGAATACTATCGATCTGGCAATGTGTTTATGTACCGCATGGATGGTAGAATTAAAACCAGTGATACGGGTAAGGTTTTAGAGACTTATGGTGCAACTAAAAATGTACCTATACCAATTAAGTACTTAATCATGAACCCTACAGATATTGCCACTAAAGGTTCTATCTCTTTTAATGACTTTCAATACTTCAAGGTTCTTACACCATATGAAATCTCTAGACTTAAAGACCCTAAAACAGAGCATGAGGTTGAGATGTATAACTCCTTACCAGAAGATGTACAGGTAAGAATTCAAAATAACACGGCCACAACCACTGAGCGTTTGTATATAAAATTAGCTTCTGAACTACTACATGTAGTATTTGCTAAAAAACAAGACTATGAGCCTCTTTCAGTCCCTTATGGTTTCTCTGTCTTAGACGACATCAATAAAAAATTAGAACTTAAAAAAATTGATCAAGCAATCTCCCGCTCTATTGAAAATGTCGTTCTTTTGGTCACAATGGGCGCTGAACCAGATAAAGGAGGAGTTAACCATAAAGCTCTGGCTGCTATGCAGAACATCTTTAAAAACCAAAGTGTCGGTCGAGTACTCGTATCTGATTATACAACAAAAGCTGATTTTGTTATACCCGATCTTCGTAAGGTCATTGGACCCGAAAAGTATGAGATACTTAATCGTGATATTCAGGAAGGTCTCCAGAATGTTCTAATTGGAGATAATAAGTATGCTGACGGTCAGCTTAAGATGAAGGTGTTTATCCAAAGGCTTGAAGAATCCCGCCAGCAGTTCTTAAGAGATTTCCTCCAGCCAGAAATTCGTCGTATTTGCAAGGCTGCAGGTATGCGTTCTTGGCCTGAAGCGAAGTTTGTCAAAACAGATACTTTGGATAACTCAGACATGACGAAGCTTGCTACTCGCATGATGGAGCTAGGAGTCCTAACCCCTCAACAGGGTATGGAAGTCATTCATACTGGAGCATTTCCCAAATCTGAAGATATGGGTAAGGCTCAAGAAGAATTTAAAGAGCACAGGGAAGAAGGGCATTATTTACCCTTAGTTAATAGCATCAACTTGTATCAAAATGAAGAGGGCGGAGAAGCTGAAAGCACCCCTTCTAAAACTCCACCTATTAACCCTTCTGGTGGGAGACCATTGGGCCGTTCAGATAGCAGCTTCTCTAAAAAGAATATCATTGAAGCTACTAAAATAGTTAGTGAATTTGAACTCAAGGCTTATGCAGACTTTGCAATAAAGTACGGTTTAGATGAATTAGATGAGCAAAGAAAAGATTTAGTCTCTCAAGCTTGTGAGTCCATCGTTGTTTCTAAAGCAAGGGAGGAATGGGATGATACTTTAGCTAGTATTGTTGAAAATATAGAAAACCTTTCTGAACTTAATGTTGATAAAGATGTACTTGATTTAGGATGTAAACATCAACTTGATGATATGTCTGCTGCAATTTTGCATCACTCAACTAAGATTTAAGTGTATAGAATGAATATGGACTTAAAAGATTTTGAGGTAAGCAGTTTTGATTGTAATATCAGGGCGCTTAAAGAGACTGATTATGATAAGTTTGGAGTATCAGAAGGCTCTATCGCGGAAGCTGCTAAATCTTTACTACCTGAAGATTTCGATCCATCAGCAAACGTAGATGTACTTCCTGTAGTATTCAACCTCGCTGTAGTAAATGAATTTAATAAAAACGGCGATGGTATAGATTCAGAAACAGCGGTATCAGCAGTAAAAAGATTTATAAACAAACCTATCAATATTGAACATAAGAAGCATAAAATCGTCGGTCACATGATTAATGCTTCTCTTTCTGTAGAAGAACTTGATTTTAAAGATAACGCTATTGATTCATACGCAGAAAAGGAAGAGCCTTTTTATATAAACGCCGCTGGATTAATTTATAAAAATATTTTTCCAGAACTTGCTAATGCTATTCAGGAAGCGGCTAATGAAGAAAATGAAGAATATCAGAGTATTGCTACTAGTTGGGAACTTGCATTTAAAAACTATAAAGTCGTCTATGGATCAGATAGATTGGACGAGTGTGAAATTGCCGAAGGTTCACAGGCAGAGGAGCTTAAGCAGTATGTAAAGGGGTTCGGAGGCAAAGGAGTTGATGAAGAAGGTACGCCAGTCCATCGTTTGATTTATGGTGAGACTTACCCTTTAGGCGCGGCGTTAACATATAAACCTGCTGCTAGAGTAAAAGGAATTTATACCTCCGAACCAAACAAAGAAGAAAAGACTGTTGATAATTCTTTAGCGGAACAAGATAATATTAATATTAAAAATTCCCTAAAGGTGGAATATGATGTAACAAATAACAAATTCGATATTTTTGATATGGATAAAGAACAATTCGAGACATTAATGACACAAGTTGCCGAAAGCGTAGCTTCAGTAGTCAAGAAAGACGATCAAGCCGCTTCGGTTGGCGAGATTATGCGTGATGCTCTTAACGAGCATTCCGAGAACTGGAAATCTAAGGTGCAACTTGAAACTGAAGCTCGTGAGAAAGCTGAAGTCGAGATGGCTGAGTTGAAAGCTTCTTTTGAGGCTGTTCAAACTGAACTATCTTCTCTCAAGTCTGAGGTTGAAGCTCAAGCTGCTGTTGAGTTATTTAACTCTCGCATGACCTTTATCGATTCCACATATGAACTGACTGAAGCTGAGCTTAAGTTAGTCGTAGATGAGTTAAAGTCTGTTGAAGCTTCTGATGAAGCCTTCGACACCTTTAAAGAAAAACTTTCTATTCTTTTTGCTAGCAAGACCAAAGAGGCCATTGCAGCTCAGGAGGAAGAAGTCAAAGCTAAGATCGAGGAAGCTATTGCTTCTAAGCTCCAGCAAGACGAGCCTGAAGAGCAAGAGGAAGTTAAAGCTAGTGAAGATGAGTTAGAAATTGAAGAAGTTGAGGCTACTCCAATTCCTAATAATAATGCACAAGCTTCTGAACAAATCTCTTTAGTTGAGAAACTCAAAGAAAACTTCTCTGTTGAAGTAACAAAATAAAAATCTAATTATAATATAAAATTATGGCTAATGAAATTACCAAATTGCTGCCATTTCGCCAATATGATGACAACGATGTTGTTAATATGTTCGCGTATGAAGGCACTACTGTAGGGGCAGGTACTATTGTTAAAGTATCAGCTGCCAATCTCAACGACGATCTTGTCGATCTAGTTGACGGTGGAAGCGCATTCCTGACTTCTCAGGGCAATGCTTACTCTCCACTTGCTGTTAACCCACTTCGTGTGGCTGCTGCTGGATCTGGAGATTCCGCCCTTGGAATCCTTATTCGTGATGTTCGCGATACAGATGAAAATGGTGAGAAGCTTCGCTTCTACCCTGAAAAGAAAGAAGAGCTTCAGTGCGTTCTTTCTGGAGAGTCTGTTCCTGTAGCTTCTAAAGGTATCTTTACCTTTACTGAAGAAGCTTTCACTGGAGCTAAAGTCCCCGCTGTTGGAGTAGATGTCTACGGACACGCTGCTGGAAAACTTGGCATTGCTGGTGGAAACGCAGTAAAAGTTGGTCAGGTTCTCGCAACTGGAACTCGTGCTGCTGGAGACACTCACGCAGGAGATTACGCAATTGTTAATGTTAACCTCTAATTTTAAACACAGATTATGAAAATTACTATTAAAAAGACTGAAGATCAGTTGGCTCTAGTTCGCGCTATGGGTTCAAATAATCGTGAAGAGGCTTACGAAGCACAGGCAGCTGTTGCAGAACTTCTAGGGCCAGTGGTTACTGAAGTTATTAATAACGCTGTTACTGTTGGAAATCTTTTCACCACTCTGACTTATCAGGCTGATGACAATCCTTCCCTTCCTCTTGATCTCTTCCACGATATCTCTGAAGAAGATTATGTGCAAGTTTACTCTCAGCAAGTTGCTGGAGGACTTCCGTACAATCAGGTTTTCCCAGCTCACAATGAACTTAAGTTCAGCACTTACACTCTTGATAGCGCACTCGCTTTCGACCGTAAGTATGCTAAGAAAGCTCGTGTTGACGTTGTTTCTAAGACCTTCACTCGCATGGCTCAAGAAGTTATGCTTAAGCAGGAGCGCACCGCATTCAACGTGCTTGCTTCCGCTCTTGTTGGTGGAGACAGCTTAACTGCTGCTGCAGGTGATCATATCATCGCTGCTGCTGGAAGCGCTCTCGTTCTTGATGACTTAAATCAACTTATTACAACCTCTAAGCGTATCAACAGCTCTTTCGTTGGTGGTACTCCTGTTGGTGGTAGCAAGGTTGGAGTTACTGATCTTTTGGTTTCTCCTGAGGTTGTCGCAGACATTCGTGCTATGGCATACAACCCAATTAACACTAAGACTGCTCCTATCGCATCTGCGATTAAGGACGGTATTGCTGCTCCTGAAGATCTTCGCTCTCAGCTTTACAGCGGTGCAGGACTTCCAAGCTTCTATGGTATCAATATCATCGAAGTTCTTGAGTTGGGTAGTGGACAGCGTTTCAATAAGATCTTTGATGCGGTTAAGGGTGGCGTGAGCTTCACTGAAGCTTCTGAGCAGATCCTTATCGGTGTTGATCGTTCTCGTGACGCTCTGCTTCGTCCTGTCGTTCTTGATGAAGGTTCTACTGGTGAACTCAACGTTCTCGTTGATGACCAGTTCTCCGTCCGTCAGAACAAGATTGGTTACTACGGTAAAGTCGAAGAGGGTCGCGTCTGTATTGACGACCGCGCTCTTTGCGGAATCATTCTGTAATCCACTGGATAAACTATAAAATATTTAGAGTCGCCTCGAAAGGGGCGGCTCTTTTTATTTGATTTTTTTAGTGTAATCTATTACTATAAGTTATGTCCGATAAGAAAGAATTTCTAGAAGAGTTTCAGTTTGCTGACGGGAAAGACCGTACAGATAAGGAAAATCAGATTAGTAAAGCAAAAGAACTAGAGGGCTTACTTGGTATTCAAGACATGAATCCATACAAGACTTTAAACAAAAGTATTTTCGCAGAGAACTTAGGATCGATGTCTATTTCTCAAATGACAGAGCTGGCACAAAGGGTAGGGATTTCAGGAATGGAGATGAGTTCAAAACCATCCTTAAAGAAGGCTTTAGAGAAGTCTTTCGACATCTACCTAAGACAACATAACGTCTCTGTTGCTGGACCACCTACACCTGTAGCTACTGATGTAAGTGATGAAGTCAAGAAGCTGTTTGAACTGTAGAGTTCCCTGAAGCCCTATTTAACTGTAAGATTATTTAATGAATGATCTTGGGGTTCTTGCTACAAAAATTGTAAATTACGAGTTTTCAGAAGACCGTCAGAGGTTTCCTGTGTCTTATGTTTCTGGTTGGCTAGAAACAAACATAGGGGAACTCAATGGCCTGACGAATGAAGAGTTTTATGTCAATAGTACTGGGGCCATAGAAATAGCAGAAGGGTCTGGCTTATTGCCAGTAGAAGAAAATATTTATAGCACTCTGTATGAAATCCACTATTACGAGAAGGCTGCAAGAGATTCTCTCCGTGGATTCACTTATGGTAGCGATACGGATTGGCTAACTATAAAAGAGGGAGATACAACAATCCAAAGGCAAAATAAAAATTCTGTAGCGAAAACATTTAGGGATTTAAAGGTTGATGCTACCGATAGGCTGAATGATGTAGTCGGCAAATATAACACATATAAATCTTCTCCACTACAAGTATTTGGTAGAGATGGTATTGACCCAGTAGACAACATAAACGCTTACAGTTCCACAAATTCATATAGATCATTTTAATGGCTTCCTTGCTTACATCTTCGCAAAAAACGGCGATACAATCCGCTTTATCAGAGGTTCACGAAACTTTTGCTAGAGATATTTATGTTTATATAGAAAAGCAGGTAGCTACAAGACCCGCCTCTTTGAATTATAATCCCCTATACGGGAGGGCCAAGGACACAGGCAAGGTGAACTCGGAAACAGAGCTAGTTAAGCATACAGTGCAAGCTAGGGTCAGCTACGCCCCAAATCAAGAAGAGTCTATTGTCGATGCTGGCGCTCAATTCAACTTAAAAGCTTCTCACGGCAAAGTAAGAATCAAAGTTGATTCAGATGGCTACGGAAAAATCAAGGATTGCACCAGAATTGAAATTGATGATGTTTTATTCATTGTGGATTCTGATGCTAAGAACGTAGGCCCATTCTCGACTCAATACTATACCGTATTCCTTAAACGAGAAAACTAATGGCTAAACCTTTTATATCTACGACTAAATTCCAAGTAAGTATTAACAAAGCTGCTCTTTTAAATTCTGTTACAACTGGGCGGAATGGTAAGGTTACTGGGAGAGAGGTTAGATCATACGTGCTCCCAATTATAGAAGAAGCTCAACGGGATCTAATAAAAGATTTCCATAATCATGCGATCACAAGAGAAATAAAATCTGGTCCAACCTCATCTAATTCTTCTGGCACTTTAGGCGGGTATGGTAATCTTTTTTCATTTATAGGTTTTGAAAGAGGAGACAATCCAACCGAAGTTATTGAACAAATCCTTAGTGATAAATTAGTTGTTCGGGTAAGGGCTATATCAAGAGGCAGGTTTAGGATTTCTATACTGAATGCTCCATCTAAAGAGGGAATCTACAGTGCAACCCCTATACCTTGGGCTAATGGCTCTAGTTGGTCTGAAGGAATGGAAAAAGGAATTTCTAACTTAGGTTCATTTTTGTATCGTGAAGGGGGCGCTGGATCTAATTCTAGATCTGGGGCAGGACTTCAAATAAAAAAGACATTGAGAACAACTAATTTTAAGACCCAACCTTACGTATCTAATCTCATTAGTAACTTCCTGAAGAATGTAATAAAATTTTAAATTATGAAAGCACAATTTGATCAAAATCTTTTATCCAGCTTTTACTTGTGGTTAGAGAACCGTTTGTTAAAATCTGATACTAAAGCCTACTTAACTGGATTAAGCAACAATTTCCGTTATGTTGATTTTGATGATATCCCTGCAGATATGGTGGGATACCAAGGTGAGTATCGACAACTTGTCGCAGAATATAATATAGATACAGTTAATTCAGGTTTTTTTATCGGAGATGATTTTATTACGGGAGATTCAAGCGCAAATGGAAATGTGTATACAGATTACAACAATGGTCGTATCTTATTCCCTTCGGCTTCTGGGACTGGGCTAAGTGTTTCGGGAGATTACTCTGTTAAAGAGGTAAATACTTACATTGCTCATGATGATGATTTAGATCTTTTACTCCATTCTGATTTCATTGAAAATGGGCAAAGCTCCCCTTACTTTTATAGTAAAGACTCCCTTGCTGATGAGGGTGCATATTTTTTACCCGCTTGCTTCGTTTCATTAGCTTCGTCTGAAAACCAAGAGTTCTCTTTTGGAGGGGAGGAAAATACTGAAAGTAGAGTTAGAGTCATGATATTAACAAAGGACTCTTATATATTAGATTCTGTCATGTCTAGGCTCAGAGACACAGTTAGAGAAAAAATAACGCATGTTCCATATGAGGATTTCCCTTATGCCTACTCTTACTCTGTTAAAGACTTTCCTTACACCTACGATGGAATGGTAACGAATCAAGGGGATAATGCCTTATGTTCTTATGTTGATAGGGTTACAGCGTCTAAGGTCGTTTCGGAATCTTTGAGGGAAAAATTAAACTCAAACTTCTCTATCGGATTCTTAGATTTTGATTTATCAACCTATCGTTTCCCAAGGTCTTAAATTTGTGTATTTAAAAGAAACCTTTTTATATAAATATGGCTACAAGAACAAGAGTAATTTCACAAAACAAAGCAGTCTATGTCGCTCCTACTGGCTGGGGTTCACACACCGACTTGACCCCTGTAACGGGCAGAAGTCAGATAGACGCTCATCATTTGCACCGTGTTGACACTTTTTCATTCGAGATGGATCTCGCTGGAGCGCGTCAAGACGTACGAGAGTTTGGTCAGTTAGCACGAATCGGAACTGTTAACCTTACCGAAATTAATCCAACTTTGAGTTTCGGATACTTTTTGGGAGACGGAGAAAATGAATTAGCTCTGGGATTCCAAAAATCAGTAACTGGCTATCTCGCTACAGCGAATAACTCGCTAAGGACAGGTCAAATGTGTTCTGGCCAATTAAAAGAAGACCCAATTTTAAAAGAGCGTAATGTTTTCCTTTTAACAGTTGAAGAAGGGGAAGATGCTTTTAATCTTAACGACGCATCAATGAAGACAGAAGAAAACAAACATGATGTTGTCGGGTTTGGAAACTGCTTCGTCTCCAGCTACAGTGCAAACTTTAGCGTTGGAGACATTCCAAGGGCTGATATTGAGATGCAAGCCTCTAATGTTGTTTTCTACACTGGCGTTAATTCTGGAATCATTAATCCATCACTTAACCTAGAGGGACAGAGGACCGACTCTGGTATTACCAGACTTCCTACTCCAACTTCTGCTACTGACTCTCTTCCATTGGTTCTTCGTCCTCAAGATGTTACTGTCAGTTTTGCTGATACAACTGATGGAGTTTCCGAAATTGGTGGACCTTCATTTAGTGCGCTGCCAATTCAAAGTGCTTCTATTGAACTGCCATTGGCTCGTGAAGTTATTGAGGCTCTTGGTAACGAGCTTGCTTACGCTAAACTCCTTGAATTCCCAATTGACGTAACTATGAGCATCAGTTCACTTACTAGGGACTTTGCTTCAGGTGCGCTTGAGTATGCTTTGACTGGAACCGCTGAAAACAATAAAACTGACATTACGTTGGATATTAAAGAAGAGGGAAATCCTAAGCTAAAATACCTTCTCAAAGGAGCTGTTCTTGATAATCAGTCATTCTCGCAAGGACTTGATGATAACGAGACTGTTGATCTTACCTTCTCTGCTCAGATTGGTGGTGCTGCTACCACTGACCAAGGTTTGTTCTTCTTCCCACAAGCTGATGCCCCCAGCTTCACAGTTGCAAGTGGATCTGCACACAAGGAGTCTGATCAGCCGATCTCTTTCCTTAGCTGAGAGGATCAATAAAAAACTATAAAACTCACAAAGCAGCCTCACCGAAAGGTGGGGCTGTTTTTTTGTGTAATATATAGAGAATGAAGGTTTATCAACAAATTTCAGGGAAAGAAAAGTCCATAGTTAATTTAGATATCTTAGTGGACAATACTTATTCTGGCTTCTTGGTTGCAGCTGGTACTGGAGATGTTGTTGCTGGAGAAGGTGGTAGTACAGGATTACTTAATAGCGGTTTTGTATTCTCTGGGTATGAAGGATATGTTTTCGATCAGTCAGGGAGGTTTGTGGGAGGATATGCTCCGAATATACCAGTTAATATATCAGTACATATGAAGGAAGATGACAGTTATTCGTACTTCATTAATGATTCCTTGATTGCTAATAATATGTCTGGGTCTACGGGTTTTGATTATATAGAATTTGAGAAACATGGCGAATCCACCTTATCTATAGAATACATATTTTAATAAAAATTTGAATTATTTCCTTTTTTGTTGATAATATACTGTATTCTAGTATGAAAGAACTTTATTCATTTGAGGTAAAAAAGAAGATTAAGGAAAAGATTCCTTTTGATAAAGAGAACAAAAAAGGAGAAATCGTACAGGCTTTTAAGACTAAAACGTCTACTGTAAAGAAAAGAGTTATTTTTGCTAAACCGTCCTTTGCAGATGTAGAAGAAGCCGATTTCTTTTATGGCCAAAAGTATAATGAATTTATTAATTCTGGTTACTTGACTCGTTTAATGCTTAATAAGAAAATTGGAGATGTTGGAGGAGCTTCTTCAAAAATTGCTGACGAATTAATCCAGAAATCTTTTTTGGATAATATGGAGTCTGCAAAAGTTGTAGAATTTTACGAAGGCCAAAAAAACTTAGATAAAGATCAGGAGCAGAAGTTAGAAGATGCTCGTGATTTGTTCATAAAGTCTCAAAGAACAATTTCTGAGTATGAAGATTTTCATAGAAGTCAGTATAATCAAACAGCAGAAGCTAAAGCGGAACAAAAAATAATAGAGTGGTTTCTCTTTAACTTTTCTTTCTATGAAGACGAGGTTAATGGGAATAAGAGTTTGTTTGGATTGTTTGATGGGGATAATTATGAAGAAAAAAGGTCTAATTATTTAACGCTCTGTGAAGATGAAGAAGACATTGAAGACAAAAAGATTTTAAAAAATAAATTCATTTTCGACGAGTCTTTCTCTACTTTAGTTAAGGTGGCGAATATATGGTATAATAAAATGGGGTCAAACCAAGAAGAGATTGACGAAGCCCTTAAGCAAATATTCCCCGATGAATGAACAGAAAAGAAATAGAAAGCTCTCTCATTCTTTTAGAGATAATGAGGGGATATAGTAGGTTTACCTATAATAAAAAAAATTATTTTTTTAAACATTTTCGAGTTTACGATTCCCTCAAGTTAGCGGAGTTTGAACTAGATGCTTTTGACTCCGCAATCGATAGTGGTATCAAGTCTGAGGAAGATCTCATTAAAAATGGGATTAAACTAAAGTTTTGGTCTGAAGAAGAGGAGTCCTCTATAAAAAATTTAAAGTGGCTGATATCCAAATCTGAGGCTGCTTCCTCTAAGATTGTAGACAAAAATTCTCGTAAGGCTTTTGATGAATCGATAGATAAGCAAAGAGCAGAATTAAAAGAATTAGAGGATAGAAGGTCTAGTTTGGTTGGTCATAGTGCTGAGAATCTAGCGAGTAGAAGGAAGATCAATGAGGAGGTTCATAGAAACCTTTTTAAAGATGAAGATCTAACAATTCATGTAGATAAAGATGATTTGCATTTTTTAATCCCATTTATATACAATGAGATGAATAAATTCAGTGATCAAAACAACATGTTAAAGGCTGCTTTTAATTCTTCCTTTTTTGACAGTTATTCTTTAATGAGTGAAAATCCCTTCCAATTATTTAAATCGAGCATCTTTGAGATTTCTATATGGCAAAAAAACCTTTTGTTTTACAGCTCTGTACTACTAGCAAAATTAAAAAATCACGATGTGCCAGATGATGTCAGAGAAGATCCTTTGAAATTATATAATTTTTCTCCGAAAGATGATGATAATTCGGATAATAAGGTCACTCATGGAGTGTCAGATTTAAGGGCAAAAATGGCTGAAAAAGGTGGAAAGCTTACTGCAGAAGACTTTTAAGTGTATTAAATTACGATGGCTGCTCCAATTAACATAAATGCTAATCTTAATTTAAACTCAGCGAGTATTAATGCATCTGCTAAGCAGGTGCAGCAAGCTCTTGGTAGGATAACTGGGCAAGCATCCGAATTCCAGAAATCCTTAGATGCATCTACGGCTCGTGTCTTTGCTTTTGGTGCTACTACTGCCGTAATCAATGGAGTGACCCAATCTTTTAAAGCTTTAGTTTCTACAACAGTCAATGTTCAAGCGAAATTAACAGAAATAAATTCTATATTGGGGGCTGGGGCTAAAGAGTTCAATCAGTATAGAAATTCTATATTTAATGTTGCTAAACAAACAGGACAATCCTTTGATACTGTTGCGGGAGGAGCTGCAGAATTAGCTAGGCAAGGACTTGGGGCAGAAGAAAGTGCAAAAAGATTAAAAGCTGCCTTGATTCTCACTCGTATATCTGGATTAGGAGCAGAGCAATCTGTAAAGGCTCTTACTGCAGCTATGAATGGATTTACTTCTGCTGGGTTAACTGCAGAACAAATAGTTAATAAAATCGTCGCCGTAGACACAGCTTTTGCGGTTTCTGCACAAGATCTTGCAGATGGATTTAGCCGAGCGGGTTCTACAGCTGAAGATGCTGGAGTGAAATTTGAAGAACTTCTCGCTCTAATAACGGCTGTTGAACAAAGAACAGCGCGAGGAGGTGCTGTTATTGGTAACGCTTTCAAATCTATATTTACAAGAATTAGTCGAGGCTCGACTATAGATCAACTTAAAGAGCTTGGAGTCGCTATAAATGCGAATCAGACAGGCATCCAAAAACTTAAAGCATTATCTCAAGCTTTAGAGAATATCTCAGATCCTACTATAGCGAGTGAGATAAAAGAACTTGCTGGTGGGGTTTTCCAAATTAACGTTGTTAGTTCCACATTAAAGGATTTAAGCTCTGAGACTTCAGTTTTCGGGAAAGCTACCAAGACAGCCTTCTCAGAAGGTAACGCAGCTATGGAAAAGAATGCGTTCTTGCAAGAGGATCTTTTGGCTAAGTTAAATGTTTTAACTGTAACTGTAACCAGCTTAGGAGAAAGACTTGGTAATCTGACCATAGGCCCAGCTTTAAAAAGTTTATTAAGCCTAGGTACATCGTTAGCTGAAGGTATAGATAAAGCTTTAGACCCAGAAAAAGGTAATAAATTTGTCCAAGGTTTATTCTCAATTATAGGAAAATTCATATCAGGTCCAGGATTAGCTATATTTTCTGTTGCGTTTTTTAAAATATTCAAAATGGTTCTTAAATTCGCTAAGGATGGATTTAAAAGTCTTATGCAGATGGGTTCTGCAGCAGAGAAAGTAAAAAACATAGAGGGTGGTATTGTAGATTTACTACAAAGAGATCTTGGATTAAGGAAAAAACTAGAAAATAGTTCTTTAACTCAAGCCCAGAAAGAAAAGGCGGTTTTAGATGCTATAAAGCAACAAAATACTCTTTTAAAGGCTCAACAACAAATTGTTACCAACATAGCGGCTGTTGCTAGAAAAGGTGGTGTAACTGGCTTTAGCTCAACCACAGGGTCTTTTAGAGGCAAGAAAGGTAGGCGTTTCGCTGCTGGAGGCGAAGGGCAAATGGAGCCAGATTTAATGACTGCTTTAGTCAATGAATCTAGGGATGCTCCTCGTGGGGCTTCGCCTTTCGTTACTAACTTTAGGGGCAAACCTGCTGTGATGAATACAGCTGAAGCTCAAGTTAAGATTGGTGGAAGAGAAGAGATATTAACTCAAGATCAAATTCCAAGATTTAATCAAGGTACTAGAGGAGTTCAATCAAAAGGAAAGTATGCTTTTCTCGTTCCTCAAATTGGAGCTAGAGGCATTCTCCCTAGCTCGACAGTGAAAGGTAAAAAATTTGCTGGGGGAGCTGCTGTTAGAGGGCCACAAAAAAATAAAATACAAGGAGCTTCTGATACATCTGAGGCTAACTTGGAAGGAAAAATTCAAAAGAATCTTTTTTCAAGTGCTGCAAAATGGACTCAAAAATTAATGCCTTTAGGTCGGAAAGCTTCTTACAATGATGTCCAAAGAGGATTTAAGGGTGTAGCTGGAGCGAAAGGAGCTTTAAAATCCGCTGTGGGTTCAGCCTTTGAAGTTGGTATCACAAAATCATTAGATTATCATGCAGCAGGTAGAGAAAATGCTGGAGATTTTGATATTCGTGGGGGCGCTAATATAAGTAGGATACAAGAATTGTTTGGTATTAAAGAGAGAATCGCTGACTTTAAAGCTTCCCAAAGTAGAGGGAACATATCATCTTTTTACTCTAAAGTAGGTAGGGAGAATGCAGCAAACAAAGAAGGAAAACAAACGAAAGCTCAAAGTAATGCGGTTGCTTTAAAAAGAGCCGAAGAAAGAGATAGAAGAAAAAACCCTCAATTTTATACAGGATCTGGCAAGTTAAAAAATACTTCGGGAGCTATGCTGGCTAGAAGTACAAGGATGGCAGGGTCTCTAAGAAGATTCAAAAACATTCAAAACTACGCGAAAGGTTCAACAAGTAAAAGTAAACTTTTTGGAGGGGGAATGAAGAAACGTGACCGTAAACGGAAAGTTTCAATAGATGTAAGAAAAAATCGTTTCAAGAATTCTAGACTTGGTCAAGGCATTAATAGTATGAAATCACAAGGTGGTTTGGCTGGTGGATTTGCCTTAAGCGCAGTTTCGACGGGGCTTGACTCTTTTACTAAATCATCTAAAGAGGCTGCGAAAGAACTTAGAGAGATGGGCCAATCAGCAAGAGCTTCGTCTATGGATTTCAAAGCTGGACTATCTCAAGCGAGTTCTGGGACTGTGAATATGGCTGCTACAGGAGCGATGGCTTTCGGTAAAAAAGGAGCTATTGGAGGAGCTGCTATAGGCACGATCATGTCAATGATGGATTCTAATAAAAAGATCCTAGCTGCCATGAAGGCGGAGAAAGAATTTGAAAAACCATCATCAAATTTCGCTGTTTTGAAAGAATTAGAACGACGAACCCCAAATTTTATGAATGCTAACGTAGCTTCAGCTGATCCCAAGGCTACAAGACAATTTGTTGGGTTTGGGCAACTACAAAACTCTTTCGATAAGGCCGTTAAAGATACGGGGATCGCGGCCTTAGATTTCATGTCTACTCTTAATGTAGCTCGGGAACAACTGAAATCTAGTGATAAGAAAGACCAAAAGCAAGGTCGATCAACTTTCCATGGGGTAGCTATGTTGATGGAGAGAATCGCAGGAGATAAAGATCTTCAATCAGATATGATAAATCTTAAGCAAATGAGGGGTCAGCAGCTTGGTGAAGAAGGAGTCGCGGGAAGATTCCAAAAATCTATGGTTGCAAAGGCTAAATCGATGGAGCAGAGGGATTTTGTTACCTCTAAATTATCTAACCAAACTTCTGGAAGGTTCTCTGATATCTTTCAGGGCAGACAGGACGTTGCGTCTGGTATCGTAGAAACGGGAGCGGCCTTCAGTGAAGTTAAGAAAATCGAAGACGCCATAGAAGCACAACCTAATCTAGCTGGCCCTTTAGCAGAAGCCTTGAAAGAGGCCCAAGAGAGCTTCAAAGACAGTGTACTTAAAACGGGGACTACTCTCGCGAAACGACGACTCGATATTTCGAATAGATTGGTCGAAAACGAGAAAAAACGTTTAGCATTGTCAAGTCAAATAACCTCCGACAGAGTTTCTTCAATATCTAGTGGTGTAAAAGAAGGTGCTATAGATTTAGATCTTATAACAGAATTTAAAGATAAATTCAAAAACTTAACCAGCGATGAGGACAGAGCGACTCTCATAACAGACTATCAAGATCAAGTTAGTAGTCAAGGTTCTACTCAAGCCATGAAAGATCAATTATTAAAAATGGCTGGGATCGGAGTTAAAGGAGGAACTGTAAACCCTGAAGATTTAGCTAGGATACAATTCAACACGCGATACGAAGGAGGAACCCCTGAAATGCGTAAAGAAGTAATGGCTTCAGGTGCTGCTGGTCAGGCTCAAAAAGAAATTGGTGTGCTAGATGACATTTCGGAATCTCTAAAGATAGAAAAGGAAAATATTAAAGGCAAACTTCAGAAATTCGCATTAGCGTTTGATATTAAAGATGATCCTGATCTACTTTCGAATGTCTTAGAAATATCGGAATCGTTGAATAATGTTGGAGCTAATTTTAAAAAGTTAGAAGAAGTTAGTAAAAAATTATCTGATGTAGGGTCTTCCGTTCTCGATCAAGCTAAAGGCACAAATGATCTTATTATTAAGAATAAGGAAGACAGGGATGTTATTGCAGCTAGAGTCACTGAAAAAATGGCTGGGATTAAAGATATGATCAATAAAATAACTGGTGGTCTTGACGAGATTGGTTTTTAATTTAATTTAATATGAGTTTATTGGTAAATAATGTAATCGAATCTTCTTCCCAGATAAATTATAATTATCTTGGGTCAAAGGAGATCTTTGGTTACCTCATGACCTTGAATTATGTAATTAAAGTGGAAGATATTCATTTTGATAATAATGATGGGGTTTTGTTATCTGGCAGGTCTGCTATAAGGCAAGCTTATAAAAGAAAAAATATAACGGCTAGAATAGCTGGAGACGAAATCTTAAACGGATTAATAACTAACATCTCTTTTTCCGAAAGTTCTCTAACAGGGGAAGACACTGTAAATATAACTATAGAGGAAAGAAGACGGCTCAATGATTATTCTTCGAAGGTATTTTCTAAGTATATTCCCAATCCTCATTTAATAGAAGACTTCCAAGAAAGTTATAATTTTTCTCGGTCTGACTCCACCTATTCTTATAACAGAAATATTTCTATAAAATACTCTCAAGATGCAGGTAATCAATTTTTAAATAACGCTAAGGTTTTTTTAACAAACTACTATTTTGAAAATAGACCTCAAATTGGATATTATGAAGACGGTATATCTGAAGACGCTAAGTTTGACAAGGGATACAACGGACGTTTAACAGAAACTATAGATTTAATAAATTTATCTGTTGGTTTAAGTGAAGACTTCGATTCTTCTTTCATACATGATAGTGAAAATGTATCGAAGAATATCAAAGAATCTTTATCTTTGGATAACTCTGGATACCTGAATAAAAAAATCTCTGTAGAATTAACGGCTTTAAGGTATGATTCTTCAAATGTAATCGAATCTTCTATTGCTAGCACTATAGATTCTATAATCTCTTCAGAAAATTCTGAATTTGGTAACCCCTTCTTAATAGAGAAGGGTCTAAATAAGGATTCTTCAAAAGCTAGCATCTCCTTACAATTTAGCAAAGATCCTAAGAAATCCCAAGATAATACTGTTACATTTAAATGTGTAAAGAATAAAGAAGGATCTTTTTTTAATTATTCCCTTACTGTCGATTACAAAGTCAAGGGAAAGAATATACTTCAAAGGTATGATAATTTACTTAATTTTTGGAATTCTCAAAAAGGGTTTAATGAGGATAAAATCGTGAGATTATTCCCCGAAGCTTCTGGGATTATATATGAAAAAAGCAGGAACGCCAATATAAGTAAAACTGGTGGATCTATTCAAGAATCTATCCTATATTCGACAAACCTAGATTATAATAGTTCAGTATTACCCGAAGGTATTATAAAATATAAAATTTCCTTACAGAAGGATGAGAGAAATAAAAGGAATGCAGTTGTGCTTGATTTAACTAATTTAAAACAAAAATTAGTAACTTCAAATTTGGATAAGTTAGGTTCAGCAAGTGTGACTGCGACAGCTGTTGCAGAGCCTTCTTATGGGAACCTTCACGGTAAAAATTTTTTGAAAACTAAAACATCAGAAATGAATGCAGCCTTGGGAGAGACTAACTTTTACGCTTCTTCAGATCAAATTTCAATAGATTTGTCTAGTGGCGTAACAACTCGTGTAATACAATATATTATAGCTTAAGATGGCCACTTCAATTACATATGGATCTTATTCCTTCCCAGAGCCTATACCGTTATTTTCTGAAGAGGATGAGGCTGTTAAGGTTAAAGGTGTTTTAGATCATAGCGCAATTAGGGTTAATTTAATTGGTTATCTGACAGGCTCTGATTTAAGCGGCTTACATTTACAAAAAATGCAGATGGTTAGCGGTTTTTTAAACGAATACCAAGATCTAACTGTAACTGTCGAAAATGAATCTAAGACCTGCCCAAAGGCTTATGTCGAAAGTATTGATTTCAGCGAGAGTGATCTCACCTCTTTTCTTCCTTATAGCATTACTGCTCTATATTATTCTGGAGAGTCTTTCTCTGAGTACCACAAAGTCCAAGATCCTGTAAATTCTTGGTCTTACGCTGAGGATGAGAATAAGATAATAATAGCTACTCACAATGTTTCAGCTAAAGGTTTAAAAATTGATAGCAATAATGCTTTTGATAATGCTAGGGGATTCGTTACTGGGATTTTATATGAAGGATTCCAAAATATTTCTTTGTTCAATAATGGAAGCAACGCATTTTTGACCTCCAGAACAGAGAATGTTGATAAAAAGAACGATATTTATGGTGTTACTGAGGTTTATTCTTATTCCTCTTCTGATCAGCCTTTATCTGATAGTGGTATTGTAAATTTATCAACGTCCATCTCTTACAGTATGGATCAAGAACTCTTGGTTTCAGTCGCTGGAGATATCAGAGGTTCTATTGATGCAAATACAGGGACTCAAGAGGGTTTATTATCTACGGGAAACTTTACCCCTCAACAAGCAACAGAAGTTGCTTTGAACGCTTTAGTTAACTCTTACTCTGACTATGAATCAAGTGTTTATAGTTTCGTTTCAAATGGCCCCTCGTCTTTTTCTTACAATATAGACACTGGGTCCAACTTAATTGGATTCTCTTTCTCTTTCTTAAATTCTGAAAATTTAGACCTTATAAACGGGAATGTTGTTCATCAATATGGGTCATCAATAAGCCTTTCTAAAGATAGCGCTGTGACTCAAGTTTCCGTCAATGGATCTTTATCTTTCCAAGGCATTTCTGCTATAAGTACTACGGGTGAGTTTGAGCAGAATGTCCGTTACCAAGCTGTAGATTCTGCATTTAGCTCTGTAGATCCTTTTTTAATAGCAAAATCTTCTATAGATGATTTTACTGGGATCGCGACAGGATATGAGTTCAATTCTTCATACTTGAACCCAGAACCTTTGACATTCAGTATAGACAAAAACCCTATTGAAAATACATTAATTTATAATTATAATTATACTAACGAAGTTGATCTTTCAGATGGGCAATTAAAAAATTTAAAAATATCAATATCTGATAATAGCCCATTGCAAATAAATAGTGTTCAAGAAACTATCAGTGGGTTTCAAGCTTCCCAAGTAATTTCAAGAAGTTTGGGCAAATACTCTTTATCAGCTAAATCTGATGATTCAGCTCAAAAATTACAAACGTTGAAAGACGTAGTTTCAGGGTTTTGTTCTGGATCTCACGTAATATCAGAATCGTTCCAAACTGGAGAAAATTCAATTAGCTACAACATATCTAAGTATTATTAATGAGTACGCAAGGTTTACATTTTCAAATACAAAAGGGTCTGGCTTCTAATTCAAGGTTATCAGCTGTTTATGATTTTAGCGATTCTTCTGAAGTTACTTTCGTAGGAGCTGGGTCAGATTACACTGGAATAATACCGAATTCTAGCTTTTCTAATAATGATTCAAATCATACGGGTTTTTTGCTAGGAGCTTACGGTTCAACACAAGCAATAGCCCTCAGCAAAGCTTACAATATTCTTGATACAAACAAATTACCTTTAACTTCAGGAAATTTTAAAGTCCCTTTAGATGGGTTGAATTCAAATAATTTATCTGCGATTATAGACTTTGAATTTAACGATGATGTATCAAATGGTATTTTAATGGGGTGTTTTGAAAAAGGCTCGGAAACAATTGAATCTACAGCTTTCGAAAACTCTAAGGGTTTTAATATAGGTGTTACAGATAGGGGGCATTTATTTTGTCAAACGTTTGGCCCAGAAGGTGATTCTATTGATGTTATTACCGACATAGAGTTATCGAAAAGGAATTTAATTGGGTTTTCTGTTTCTAATGATTCTATATCTTTAAGTGATTTTGATTATTTTAATAATATCGTGAGGAGTGTTGATATTCCTATAAGTGAAGATTATATCTCTCAAACTGGAGATCTATTTTTTGGAGGATCAAATTCCTATTTTGCATCTAGTTCCGCTGAAGATACGACTTTTGATGGGAGCCTTCATTCTTTATCTATATTTTCTGGATATTTTGGTCCAGAATATTTAAAAGAATTAAGTGAGGGAATGCTTGGTGAATATGAATATACTGCTCCAGTAGAAACGCAGTTTCAAAGAGTAACTGGTTATAACGAAACAATTGTTTATAGAACAGGGGTAACTGGTTATGACTATGAATCAACGGGGACTTTATCTATCGCTACGGGTAGAGAATATGTTACAGGTAGTTTTTCGTTAGATTCTAGTAGCGCAAAGAAGGAAGGTGAACGTTATTATAAATATTATACTTTAAATAATGGGGATTCTAAAACCTTCTATAAAGAGGAGTTAGGAAAACTCCATTCTAACTCTGGTTATATTTATTACCCGACTGGAGAAAACGCTTACGATACACTTGGCTTGAATGATGTCTCTGAATCTATACAGACATACACTGAGACTTCTGGGATTGAACAAGATACTATAACTATAGATCTCTATGGGAAAACTCCTTTAACAGGGGTTTTGTCGGAAATTAGCGGGGTTTCAAGAACTAATTTAGAAGAAACTTATTCTACTTTTACTCTGGCCTCTTCAGGCATTTTATTATCTGGAGACTCTGAAGCTCTAAAGAAAAACTTTATTTATTATATGGGGGATAGGTCATGAATTTTAATTATATTTTATCTACTGGAGATTCTACTATTTCAGGGAGTTCTCTTAACATTCTAGAGCAAAATCAATTGGCTTTCCCGCGAAGAGGTTATCTTTCTACTCGATATGTTATACTAAATGATAATGGTAGCATTAAGGAAGATCCTTTTTACTTTGACGATTCTGTCATCACTGGGAGCCATTCATCTTTAGTCTCTTTAAATTCTCAAACTCTTTTAGAGGGAGGGTTCGACTTAACTACAGGAGCTAATAGACTTTATTATTCTATAAATGGTTCTGGCAGTTACACGATAGATCTAGAGAACTCTGAAAATAGATTTATATTTGATGGCTCCTTAGACGTTACCACCGATGACGTTGTATTTTATAACAAAAGAGATTTCGCTACTGGGATTTTGACATACTCCACTTCTTCTTTTGATTATGTAGCCATCGATGATCTTAGAGCTAAAGTAGATTCTGTTTATTCTGATGCTTCAACAGAAGTCCTTTTATTTGATAATTACGATGTTTTTTTAAATGGGCAAAAAATAAAGTTGTATGAATACCCTGATAGTACTGTTACAGGAAACTTATTTGCGATCCCGAAAAAAGATGGAGCAAATTATATCGATAGCGATTCTGCTGACGTATATGGAAGTGGATTTGTAGATCACCACAGTAGTCTTTACTTAAATGGGCTAGAACAAGATCCTCAAGATTTCCTCCAATTGTATACTGGAGTGTATATGATAGAGACGGGAGTTAACTCTTCTATCGGGCAGCACGACTCTCAAACAGAAACCTACTCTTTATAATGGCCATTCGGGAAACAGAAACGATAACTTCTTTAGATTTAAACTTTTCTAATGGGGGTGGTAGTCATTCAGCATCTGTCACAACCGTTCTGAGGGCTAAAGATTTGGCCAATTCTGAAGAAGAGCTTGGATCTTTAATCGGTTCAAGTGGGTCTAAAACGACCTTTTCGAATGACAGAATACAAGCCTTAATGAGTAATTTTATAGAGGTTGAGAAAACAATTTCTCAAAATGGCACTACAAAAAGTATATCAAGAAAATATGAAGATGTAACTTCGCTAAAATTAAAATCTCACTGTTTCGTTGTAAGGGGATCTGGTTCTCATCCTCATGACAAAGGGCTTTCTGGAGGATCTATGGGTTCTAGAATGATTAGGAATATTAATATAAATGGTTCTATTCTAACGGGATTAGGGCGTTCAAGCCCAAACGGTCAATACGGTTCTTCTGGGAAGGGATCTGAAGTAATCATTCCTTACTTTAGTGAACTACCAAATTCAGGAATTACGAATAAAAATCAGAGGTTCCCCTTTAAACAACCTAAAAAGTTTGGAGGTGTAATTTTATTAGGTAATATTTATAATGAAGAAAGTTCCATAGCTGCGAGTGGGGAAAAAACGTCATTAGTATATCAAGACAAAGATTTAAAAGAAGAACTTAGTCACAACTTAGAAATTGTAAGTAATTACTACAAATTCAACCCAGATTTAGCTAATTATAATTTAAAATATGGATACACTTTATCCGAAGCAAAGAAAGGTTTCGCTCAAGCTGGAATAAGTATAACGGGTTTACCAGAATCTTCGACAAACAAGGTTTTATTTTCGGAGTCTGGGACTTTGGATTCTATTTTGTCTGCTATAGCATCTAAGTATGGATACTATTGGTTTGTTGATCCTTTTGCTGCTGGAGTGGTGCGTTTTGTTAATTCATCTTCTGCTTCTCAATTGAGTATCACAAATCCTTTAACTCAGCCAGCTTCAGTACAAAAAAAATATTTGAATGCTTCTTTTTCGGAAAATCACCTTCAACCAAAGATAGTCAATGCTTTTAGTTCAACCATCGAGAAACAAGAACAAACTTTTGAGTTTTCTCAAGGCCAGAGGTCAACAAGATTCCATAAAGCTGACTTTTCAAAAGCGTTAGAGGATTTAGGAATAGATAAAAATTTGATGGGGGTTTTTTATGGGTTATATTTGGCTGATATGTTTGAAGCAGATGTATTCGATGCTTTAGCTATATTAGCTACAAAAATAAATGATCCTGAAATAGATTGGGGTAAAAACTGGAAAGATGCTGTTTTAGTTAAACAGTCAACTGAAACGGATTTTAAAACGTTAAATGGAGCTACTCTTGGAGATAGGTTGGAAGAAGCGGACAAGCATCCACTTGTTATAAAACTAGGAAAATTCATAAAATTATCTGGAACCACGACAAATAATAAACAAGCTAAACTACCTTCCAAATTAGGCATTTTTGGAGATATTAAAATTGTTTTTGAATTACTTACTAATAGTTATTTTTGCTCTAATAAATTCACAGATTGGAAGGCTAAAAGAATGCAATGGGGTAGCTCTCCTATGTCCATATCTGGGCCTTATCTTATCGATGAGGAAAATCCTACGGAAATAAAAGACATTGATGCCCTACAATCGCTGCATACTTTCTTGAAGAAAAGGGGAAAGAAAGATGACATGAAGATAGATGAATTTTTTGGGAAATCTGCTTCAGCTGGATTAGGATCTTATGGTTTTATAGGCAATACTCCAGTGAATCAAAAACAATTAGGTGGAAGAGGTAAGGTTGATGTTGATTATGAACTATTTAATGAGGATAATTTTAGGTTTTGGGCTCATCCAGTCTCTAACGATAAATACCTTGTTTTTTCTCAAGCGCTTCATGACAAAGTTAAAGAATTAGTCCTTTCTTCAAGAGCTATGTTCAAAGAGGTAACTAATGGGAATGGTGAAGCTTCACCTAATACAATGAAAGCTTATTATACTAGAGCCAAACAGCCTACAGATTTAGAAGAAACTGAAGAAACTAGACAGGAGGAAGAGGCTAGAGATAGACGGCAAGCTGGATTGGATGCAGCTGCGGAAAGGTTGTCTGAAGTTAATGAGAGATTCGACATTAGGTATTACAGTCTTAATACCAATGGCGCTTCTGGAGACTATTTATCACCGATAACTCTTGATGCTAAAACGGGATCTATTTCAGATATAATTGCGTTGGAGTCTTCCAATATATCTTCTAGAATTTCTGGAGCACAATCTCTTAAGACATCTAGTAGGACTATAGTAGGGTTAAGTTTGCCTAATCAATATAAAATAACCTTATCTAGTTTGAGTATCAGGGTTGGGGGTTCAGGAATAACTACCACAATTGGTGAATCTACCGTTAAGTTATTACCACCTGACGAACAACTTATAATTGACGGTAATAACAAGGCTATAAGATCCAATGCTTCTACAAAAAGATTCTCAGCTTCTCAAAGAACTGTATTCGGACTATAAATTTTTAAGTAATGCTCGTATTTTGCGAGCCTCTTTTGCTGGGATATCCTCAAATGAATTCCAGTTTTTAGCGTCTGTATTTTTATAGCTTTCTTTGGCCCAGAAGTCCCTTAGAAGCTCTTTGAAGTCTTCGAACGAACCTCCATTCATTTCGTCTACAAAAATCGTTTTGAGTTGAGCGTGAGGCGAAAGAGAGGCTACTGTAATGATCTCATCATTAGAGGCTTCAATAAATGAGTTATCAACAGCGTCTTTTGACTTATCAATCTCGTCTGCTCCCACGATATGTATGTTTAAGAAATTACGTACGCAACGTACGAAAGCTCTGTTGCAAGCGATAGTCTCTAAGAATTTAGCTGCGAAAGAACTCGTATTGTGAAGAGATGCATTGGCAACATCTTCATAAACGGTTTTTACCCCAGCGTTTTCATAATTAGGACTCCAAATTATATTACAAGCAGCTTTGACATATCCATCTCCTAAGTTTTCAGTATCAAAAGAAACTGATTCAAACCCTCTCAACTTTGCTAGCTCTTTAATCCCGCCAAGCATAATCAACAATTGATTATCCTTAAGCCCCTGTATTGAATTTGGCACAGGTTTTTTTCTTAATTCAAACCAACCTTTATTTGGATAAAGAAACTCATCTTTAACCATAGACCTCCAATCTACAGACCCATCCTTATTGAAGGCGTAAACCTCATTTTCAAGCAACCCATGCTCGTTACGCTTGTAGACATCAGGTCCGTAAATATTTTCACTACTCATTTGATTCACTATAAATCATTAGGTAATCTAAGTCAACAAAAATATCGTCTAAATTATCTCGACCGTTTGCTTCATAAAGCGAAGTGTAAGCTTCACTATTTTTCATATACAGGCTGTAAGATTTAATTTCAAAGCCATCTTCTGGCAAGATAATCTTTTCTTTATTGTTTTCTATTTTTTTGTTTTCTTCTCCAAGGGTCACTTGTTCGTTAAAGAATTTGTATCTTTGATCTGATAAATTTTCTTCCTTAGTGCAAATCAACCTGAGAACCACCCCGAACTTTTTGCACTGTTTAACAAACTCCTCATCAAATTCCTCACTAAAATAAGAAATATTATCTATATTGCCTTGGCTAATAATGTTTTCGCTAACAGGTTTTTTGGTCAATACGGAAATTTTGTTTTTTTGGAATAAATGCAGAGCATTGTCCTCGTTATGGAGTAGGTCAAACCTTATTACAATTTTTTTGTTTTCAAACCCATATTTTTCATCAGGGATGATGTGGTACAAATTTTCCTTATACTTCTCTCCAATGTGGATGGTTTCTCTATTAGATTTCTTTTTGCCTAATTTTTTTAGAATCGCATTAGCTATTTCTTCAGGCTTGATGAAATTTATTGTCTTTGGATATTCTTTGGCAGAAAAAGATGGTTTGTTCCCACCTCTATCAGATTCTATAATAGTGTAGTTTTCTTTTGTATTCCATATTGGACCACATGTTGACGCATAAACGTGTGAGTAAATTGCTACTATAGGTTTGTCTAAACTAGATGCTATATGAACAGGAAGGCTATCGATACCAACGTGCATTATAGAATTTTTGATTATATAGGCAGACTGTTTGATACTTTGAGTCGGGATGAATTTATCTACCGTTTTGATTTTGGGTTCTTTACCAGAGCCTATCTGTAAAAATTTAATCTCAGGAAAAACTTTTTTAACAATTATAATGACCTCTTCCCAGTAATCGTATGACTTGGCTGGTACTTTTTTATCGTTATGTATCGTTATGTAATCCTCTTCTAAAACTGGGTAAAAGTGAGGTTCGAAAATGGGTTCTCCAATTCTTACTCCAAGGTCTTTCGCATAAACTTCTGATAAATGACTCATCTTAATTTAAATTGATTTTTATCCTTCCCGTTATGATGATAACTATAAGTTTTTTGAGTCATACAATGAGGAAGAAATGCTATATCGAATAGACCTTTATGGCCACCAATACCCTCTAAAGTATAAAGACTCTCAAATGATTCTGAATACGGTATAACCTTATGAACAAACGGATTGTCATTAATTAATTCATAGAATTCAGGCTGTGTTACAAAAAATATTTTTTTATCTGGATAAAGGGATTGAAGATTCTCCATTAAGGAATTCGCTATCAAAACGTCCCCCGCTGATCTAGGCAGGACAACAGCGATTCTTTCTTCCAAAGGTACGTCTTTAAGGAAATCTTCTATTTTAATTTTTTTCGCTTCAGATTCTTTTTTAGTTTCCTCTGGCTTCTCATTTCTTTTCTCGACAGTTTTTATGAAATGCTTCAGTTGAGAAACAGTATTTTGTACGGAAAATTTTTCTTTTACATACTCTATCCCAGTTTTAATGAGTTTAGATTTCGAGGACTCACTCATGTTGTAAACCTCTTCTAATCTTTCACAGATACTATCGGGGCAAGTCGTTGCTTTTATAAATTGAGTGCTTGGTTCTCTATATTCATTCCAAGCTAAAGGTAATCCCCCTTGATGTTCGTAGGCCGAATCCGTACCGCAAGAATAATCTGTCACTAATGTTATTAATCCCGCAGCCTTTGCTTCTTGAATAGGTAACTCTTGTCCACCACTTGTAAATGGGTGACAGTAAACGTCCATTAGATTGTAAATCTCGTTTAGTTCTTTTTCTCCTACTCCCTTACCGCTATTTTTTGTTTTTACGCATTTCTTCCCGCCACAACTAGAACAATCTTTATCTTCACCAGAATATGGCTGTACAAAATAATCATCGCATTTGTGGCAAACGTAAGTAGCTAATACTTCTCCGTTATCGAGATCCTTTTCCTTCAAGTACTTTGGGATATCCCATCCCATTGATTTTTCTCCCCAATCGGTATGAAGTAGTAATTTTGTTTGAATTTTTGGATTTCTTTCCTTAAATCTCTTAAACCCTTCAAGAAGATTCGGGACAGATTTCCTTAATTGATTTTTAAATACATAACCAATAACGAAATCACTATCAACAGCATGCAAGTTTCTAAGTTCATTTCTATTCTCTAAGGGTTGGAAATGGCTGTAATCAACTGCCCCATGAACAGTTGCAACGGTTTTGTGACCAAGATCCTTCATCGCTTCTTCTGCGAAAGAGGCCCAGACTAACATTTGATCACATTTCGGCTCTACCTCAAGAGCATGGTCTAAAATGGGCAAACTATCAAGGGTCGTCCAAATTATAGTTTTTATTTCACTCCACCAAGTTTTTTTTTCGTATTCTCTAAATGCCCAAATATCCTCAATTCCTAAGAAAACATCTGGCTCGCATTTTTTTACAATTTCGTCAATATGATAAAACCCATATTGAGCTGCTCTTTTCTTTGCAGGATCTTTCTCGACAGCTTTTAAAATTTTTTGATCTGAAGGGTAAGTGCCATATGATTCCCAAGGAGTGCATATGTCACGACCATATGGCACTCCATTCGCAGCTTCAATTACCTCAATGTCAGGATCTTTGTGGAGAGCGAGTAGAATATTTTTCATATTCTTCCCGAAGCCAGTTACCATCCGACAGTAATTAGACTGTACTAAAACTTTTATTTTAGAACGGGACATCATCATCGTCTTCTTCGACAGAAGAAGGTTTCGGGGCTGGTTTCTGGTAAGAGTTTTGAGGTGTTTTCTTGTAAGCTAATGCTTGAGCAGTAAAACTCTCTTTGATATAGTATTCTAATAAGATAGCTAGAGCTTCGGCCTCTCCTGCTTCCATAGGTAGCTTGAAGTATTGGGAAGAGTCTTTCGTAATGGTAAAACCCCATGCTGGAGTTTTGTAATTAGTTTCCGTCCATTCCCCTTGAACATTCTTATTTTTAATGGTCCTGTTCTTATCCCAAGGTGTTAGTTTAATAACTGTTGTTTTTTCTTGAGTTTTGTGGAATCCTAGGAAAGGGATACGTGTTTTGAACGAAGAGATGAATTCTCCCGCTTCAACTTCAGTCAACTTAATGGTCGTTGATTTATCTGGGTTTTTAGCGTTTTGCTTAAAAGAGCCAGTTTTTTTCTGATCATCCCAACTGTATTGTTGGATCATTGATACAAATAATACTGATTTGCCACTATTATCTTTTGTAGCATCAAAGGTGAATGCAGACCCTGTATTTTTAGCGTTTGGCTTATAAAGTGTAAATTTCATAGAAAAAGTGTAATGTTCTTTAGATAATCTATTGTAGTATGGCGTTTACTAAAATTCAACCACAACAAGTGCAACTAGCTACTTTTTTGAGTCCTAGTGGAGACCTTACATTTACAGATAATGTAACTGGAGTAAGCGCAAACCTTAGTAGGAGTTTGGCTGGTGACTTCAATTTCACCGATTCGCTAACCATATCTTCAAGCGAAGTTATAACATCAGCCGCTTCAAACAGTTCCACATCTTCAAGTATTGCATTAGGGGGAACTAGTAATGTAGTATCTGGATCGAATAATGTGCTCGTTAATGGTACAGCTAATACTCAATTCTCAGGCAACTATAACGTTCTGGTTAATGGAACCTTGAATGATTTTGGTGCGAGTGGTCAAAACAACACAATTCTTGCTGGTAGGCAGTGCTCTTTTGATGATAAGGTAACAGGAGCTGTAATTTTGGCAGATCACGAAACCACCTTAGCTAATAACGTTAATCATTCTCTTACTGTAGGTTTCTCAAGTGGAGTCACCTTTAGGGCTGGAGATGTAGAATTTGACTCACACTTAAAAGTTAATGCTAATCATTCGGGAATACTAAGTGGTAATGTCCATGTAGGAGGGACTCTAGATGTTACTGGAGCCGCTCAATTTGCTGGATCTGTTGACATGGATGATCCCCTTACTCTACATGATGGATCTCAAGCAGCATCACAGACTTGGGTTGACGAAACGGGAGTTAGATTAAAAATCTCTCACGAAAGTCATGCCGCCTTACCAACATACTTAAATACAGCTTACTCTAATTCGTTTGGAACAAATTCTTCAAATATATTGGACGCTGGACAGCCTGTTACTGGACTATTATTTGTTGATACTGTTGCAAATCCTGATGAAGCTAAATTAGTTTTCGTCTCTCAGGGCTTTACTGGAGCATTAGATTTTACACAATTTCAATATAGTTCTTAATCTAAATCTACCCTTATCTTGGAGGTTTCAATGGTCTTCTTTTTATCCGAAAGGTGTTTTTTACCCACACTTTTTTCGTAGTCTTTGAAAGCCCTTCTTTTAATTGGGTCTTCCCCTCCATTAGACTCCGCTCTTTTTTCAGAGAGTTCTGAAGAGTAATCTAATACGTCTCCCACTGTTCCCTTCATTTTCCCAGTTTTTTCTACAAACTGATTGTGGTCCCATGCATCGTCCTTCGTATCAATTGATGCATGTGGGACTGTAAAAACTCTTTTCCATTCTAAACCAAATTCATCAATATAAATATGCTCTTCATTCATTGTTTGAATGACTTCTTTATACTCTTCTGTATCTGGGTTTTTGTAAATATAAATAGCCATATTAGTAAATCTTTTCTAAAATCTTTTCTATTGTTTTTTTGTAAGTAAATTCCTCTTGAAGCTTCAGACCTTCTTCATTCTCAGATTTAGCGACTTGTACTGCTTGGTCCATAGCTGCAGATATATCTACCCCATTTAACCTATAGTATTCTCCTTGATTGAATTGGCCACCTTCCTTGAAAAATAAATTATCATAACATGGTTGTTTACCTGTAGGATCAACCAAAATAGAATTTTCATTATTAGCCCAATCTTTATGAGAAGTGCAATTACTGACTATAGACCATTTACCCAAGGCTGTAGCATTAAAGGCTGGTAAGTTCCACCCTTCTCCATTGGAAAGCCCAGATAGATCGATATCTATAGAATTTAAAACTTCGTTTACTTCGCTATTGGTTTTTAACCTTGGTAGAACATTAACATTGGAATATTTTTGATTATTCAACGCTATAATCATTTGTTGATCCATTTGTTCTTTTTTAAAGAATGGATTATTGACTAAGCAGCTCAATTGGTATCTAGGGTTATTACCAAACTTCTTGCACCACAACTGGATTAAGGCTTGAGTATTTTTTCTGCGTTCCATCTTGCCAATTATGCCAAAATGAATAATATCTTCTCCTAAATATTCTTTATTTGTTTTATGGAAATCTGGGTCAAACCCAAGTGGTACATATGATACATTATCGCAACCCTTCTCCTTGAATATTTCTGCGGCTTCTGAACATGAGAAAAAGACATGGTTTTGAGCCTTTACTATGCTAATTTCTTCTTCTGTAGGAGAACTCACCTCGTAGAAAGAATATAAAAATTGTTTATCTCCAATCTTCTTTTCAGATCCATTAAGATGCCAGACCTTTAATGTTGGGGTAGATCTTTCTAATTTTTTTAAGGAATTAATTGATGATTCTTTAATATATTCAAATGTTTCTTCAGGAAGTTTGTCAAAAGCTGAAAAGTCAGATTGACCTACTGGGAAAATATTTAATTCAATATCTTTATCCATCAGCTCTCTGACGAAATTTAAAGAAACATTCCCTAAGCTTAGGGAATTGAATGGTGCATCTAAATTTAGTTTATGCATTTTGTTTAACGTGTTTTTGAAATTCTAATAAAGTTCTGTCGTGTATATTTATGCAGCCTTGAGCAGATAACCCAATTTGATCACCTATTTTCTTCCAAGTGTTTAATTTACCCCTTTCTCCCCCGAAATAGCGTTCTTTAAAAATAGTTTTAACTCTATCGTCATGATGGTTATTAATCAAAGACATTATTTTAGTAAAGCTTTCATTAATCTCGCACTTGTCGTTTGGATGCATTTCGCTAGACTGTTCTGAGTAATCAATAGATTCAAAAGATAAAGTCCTATAATTTTTTTTGCTCGCTGTTTTTTTACTTAGGCAAAGATATTTTGCTTTATTACCAACATGAGTAGAAAACTTAGCTTTGCTTTCATCATATTCTAAGGCTGCTTTGTAAATGACATAATCTTTTTCATTCATTAAGTCATAAATTTCATTAATCGATAATGACTTAGATGCGTATCTTTTTACCATATCGGCATAAATACCAGAGTGTCTATCGATCAAAAGGTTCAAAGCTTCTTCATTATCTTCTTCTTTGACGAGACTCGTCAAATGTGGGTCTGATGCTTCGAAAAAATCCATACTGTTTGGTAAAACCTATAATCGATAAACATTGGGGTTTTGTCAAGTTATTTTTTTTCTTGACAAGTCGTTTTTTATTCCGATTATTACGTATCGGTATCGTTCTAAGGATACGTATCCTACCGTTGTAGTTAGGATACGTATCCTACCAGTGCTGTAAGGATACGTATTTTATTAATACTCTCTACGTTCGTATTAATAAAATGGCTTCGCCAAATTTTTTATTGAAATTTTCGTTGACCGAAACGCCAAGATGGATACCATCTGTGTAACTTATTAAGACATGATTTTTGAAGAGCAAGTATCACGCAAGCCAGACCATTATTCATGGGCTGGAGATTTTATTGAAGCAATGCATAACGGGTTTTGGACCGACAAAGAATTCAGTTTTGCTTCTGATATACAGGATTTCAACGTGTCCCTTGATGATCAGGAAAGAGAAATAATTGTACGTACCCTATCTGCCATAGGTCAGATCGAAGTTGCTGTTAAAAAATTCTGGAGTAAATTGGGTGACAACTTGCCGCACCCGTCTCTTAGTGACTTAGGTTTTGTCATGGCTAACGTGGAGGTTATCCACAACAATGCTTATGAAAGACTCCTTGAGGTACTTGGTTTAGAAGAGGTTTTCGAGGAGAATCTCAAATTGGATTTTATTGAGGGACGAGTAAACTATTTGCGTAAATATACCCACAAGTTTTATAAAAATAATAAGAAGCAATATGTTTATGCTTTAATCCTATTCACCCTTTTTGTAGAGAACGTGTCGTTGTTTTCTCAATTTTACGTCATAAACTGGTTTGCTCGTAACAAAAATGTCCTAAAGGATACTGATCAGCAAGTAAAGTACACTAGGAACGAGGAAAATCTACACGCCCTTATTGGGATGAAGCTTATCAATACCATCCGTGAAGAACACCCAGAATTTTTTGATGAAGAGCTTGAGGAGAGGATAGCTCAAGAGGCTGTTTGTGCTTTTGAGGCTGAAAGTCAGATTGTTGACTGGATGATTAACGGAATTCGTCAAAAAGGATTGAATGCTATCGTTTTGAAGGAATTCATTAAAAATAGAATTAATGAGTCTATGCAACAAATTGGGTTCAAAGAGCCTTTTGAAGTTGACAAAAATCTGCTAAAAGATACTATCTGGTTTGAAGAGGAGTTACTTGGCAATAATGCCACTGACTTCTTTTATTCTAGACCCGTGGAATATTCAAAAAATTCCCAGACTTACAATGCAGACGA